>ODAJ014782997.1_pt1 | contig 71968 bp, 63 predicted proteins | sample 1539241 | NCBI WGS metagenome assembly ODAJ01 (sample SAMN02144231, study PRJEB22623) | gut metagenome | biome: sheep rumen | host: Ovis aries | place: New Zealand | reverse complement strand
GTGGAAAAACTGGCAAAGGAAAACGGCGCTTCCATGATTTTGACAAATGCGGGCGACTGGAACGTCGATTTCTTCAAAAAGAACGGCTATTTGCTCAGAGGCGAACTCAAGGACGTTCCCAAAGGGCATGACTGCTATGAACTCTACAAAATGATTTGAAGCGTTGGAAACGGCAGCAAAGATTAGGACAAGCATCTTGAAATTGTCCTCTGTTCTGGTATAAGAACAGCACTATTATCCATAGCAATTCCACTCCACTGTTATCAACGCTGATAACAAAATGATAACGGGAGGGGTGATAGGCTGGATAATATGGATATATCAAATAATCAAAGGAGCCATGAACAGGACGAGCAATAATTCCTAAACGGAATCAGTTAAGTTCTGTCGAGTGGGAATAAGTCATCCGAAACCGGGCTGCCCGATCGACGATCGGGCAGCCCGGTTTGCGTCGGCTTTCGCGAGATAAAAAGGCAAAAGCCCTTCGCTGCGGGTATGCAGCGAAGGGCTTTTTGTCGTTGTTAGGGGTGATAGATAAACTTGGGATGCATTATCCCACTTTCTTCTTGAAGACAATTGCCAAAACAACACAAACAATGATTCCAACAGCATATGGAATCACTACCAAAAATGCGGCCTGGGCCGGCGCACTATAACCGGCGTACTGAACGCCCCACAGCATATCGCAATAGTTATATGCAGCAACGGCACACATAAGGTCAGACAGAAGAACTGCCAGAATCCAGAACACAGCAGACAATGCCTTCATGAAAGATCCCTCCTTATTTGTTTGACGCACTCTTTAGGAGCAAAACAGCACCGGCAACTATGGCTGCAAGGCATATAAGCAGGAATATTCCATTCCCGTCTATCGTGATCATGGATGATTCGCCAATCTGGTCAGACGCCGAGGGCATGAGAACGGAAACAAGTCCCCATATGATCAGGCAGACGATTCCGCCAATACAGGCAATCATCCCAAGAATTCGCTTCGCTCTGCCGGTATTATCGGTTGGCTGAACACTCTCTGTACCGATAACAGGCTCAGATACAGCGGAGTCATCTTCCTTCATCAGATAGTCCAGTGAAACTTTGAAATGCTTACTGATGGAAACGAGCGTATCGCTTTCCGGAATTGCCTTACCAGATTCCCACTTGGATACAGCCTGTCGGGATACGCCTAATTGCTCTGCAAGCTGCTCCTGTGAAAGACCATCTTTCTTTCGAAGCTCGTATAGTTTTTCCGAAAGTGCCATGTTTTCCTCCTCTCACCCAGAGCATACGCAAGCATCGGACAGAAGTCTATACATACCTGTTTGCAATTGCGCAACCTGTGGTAGCAGCGTTGCTCTCTTGCTTTTTTCAGTGGTCGACGATCATGCTGCCGCGGTTTTTCCAGTTGCCGCGGCGGTAGTAGATATACAGCGCAATGCTCGTCACCACCCAGGACACCGGGTAGCAGAGGCAAAGCACAAAGAGCGTGTGGATGCGGACAAAGAGCGTTCCGATCCAGATGACGCGCAGCAGGCAGATGCCGAGCCCAATGATGATCACGGGCTTCACCGCGTCGCCGGAGCCGCGCAGCACCGCCGAGAGCACCTCGATCAGCACCCAGGTGAAGTAATAGGGCACAAAGTAGATCATCATCTGATAGGTCGTGTCGATGACGGCCCGGTCCTCGGTGAGCACACGCAAAAGCGGCCGTCCCAACAGCATGATGAGGGCTGAGAGCGAGACGGTGATGATGCCGGAGAGGATCAGCCCCTCCTTCACGCAGAGCTTGACGCGGTCATGCCGCCCGGCGCCGAGGTTCTGGCCGACAAAGCTGGTGATCGCGGCGCCGAGGGCGTTGCTGACCGCCCAGAAAATGCCGTCGGTCTTGGAGGTCATGGCCCAGGAGGCCACGACCACCGTGCCCAGCGAGTTGACGCCGATCTGGATGATCATATTGGACACGGCGTACATCGACGACTGCAGCCCGGCCGGTATGCCCAGGCGCAGCATATTGGACAGATACACGCCCTTAAGCTTCAGCTCCCGGAAGCTGAGGCGGTAGGATTCCTTCGTGGTCATCAGCTTGCCGGTCAGCAGAGCCATATTCAGCACCTGCGCCGCCACCGTGGCGATCGCGACGCCCGCCGTGCCCCAGTGGAACACCACGACGAACAGGGTGTCGAGCACGATATTGGCGACGCAGCCCGCCACCATGTACAGAAAGGGGCTGAAGGAATCGCCCACGGCGCGCAGCATGTTCGACTCCATATTCAGCACCAGCACAAAGGGCACGCCGATGAAATAGATGCGCAGATACAGGATCGCATCGGCGAGGGTATCCTCCGGGGTGCGCAGCAAGCGGAGCATCGCCGGGGAGGCGGCCAGCCCGAAGGCCGTCAGCAGCAGCCCCAGCAGCGCAAAGACCGCGATGGCGTTCCCGGCGGCGATCTGCACGTCCCGGCTGCGGTTGGCGCCGTAGACCTGCGCGATGACGACGGAGGCGCCGGAGGTGATGGCGACAAAAAAGCCGATGAGGAGGTTGATGATCTGGGCGGAGCTGCCGCCGACGGCGGCCAGCGCGATCGTGCCCACGAAGCGGCCGACGATCAGACCGTCCACCGCGTTATACAGCTGCTGGATGCAGGTGCCCGCAGCGATCGGCAGGAAAAAGACCAGCAGCTTTTTCCACACGACGCCCTCGGTCAGATCTTTTCTCGAAATACGCTGTTCCATCGCCTCACCCCTCAAACCAGCGCAGCGCAAAGTCCGCCAGCGCGACGGTCAGCTTTTTGATGTTCCAGCCGGCGGTGTTCACCGTGAGGTCGAAGGCGCTGCCGTCGCCGTGCTCCCGGCCGGTGAGGATCTCGCGGGTATGGGCGCGCCCGCGGTCGATGCGCCGGATGTTGCGCAGGATCTGCCGCTCGCTCAGGCGTTCGGCTTCCGGGCGGTTGAGCTCATGCTTCATGCAGCGGCGGAGCCTTGCGGCCTCGTCGGCGCAGACAAATACGCGGAAGGGGCGGTAGTCCTCCAGGATCACGTCGGCGTCGCGGCCGATGATAACGCAGTCATTGCCGAGCGCGGCGATCTCGCGCAGGATCTCCCGCTCCCGGACCAGCATCTGCGTATTCGCGCCCGGATCGTACAGCAGGTGGGTAAAGCTGCTGCGGTATGTGAGCTGTATGTTGTGCCAGCCGTGGTTTGCCAGGGTCTTTTTCACATAATCCGGCTCCAGACCCTCGGCGGCGGCCAGCGCGTCGATGATCTCCCGGTCATAGTAGTCCCAGCCCAGCTGCTCGGCCAGGCGCTTGCCAAGCTCGCGCCCGCCGCTGCCGAACTGGCGGCTGATGGTAATGATCCTCATTGTTTTTCCTCTCCTCTCACAATTCCAGACGTATATACCACCTGCGCCGCCCTTTGTCAAGCGCTGCGGGCAAATCCTCTTGACGGAGCGGAAAACGGCGGGTAAAATGAGGAAAACGCATGCTTTGGGAAGTGAAACGGATGGTCGGAACTCTGGTCAATGTGGGAACGATCCTTGCGGGCAGCCTGATCGGCGGCCTGTTCCGCAAGGTGATGAACGAGAAGATCAGCGGCGGTCTGATGAGCGCGATGGGTCTGGCAGCCTTTGGGCTCGGCATCAACGCCGTGGTGCAGAATATGCCGAAGAGCCAATACCCGGTGCTCTTTATCGTGAGCCTCGCGCTCGGCTGCGTGCTCGGGACGCTGCTGCGGCTCGACGAGCGCGTGAGCGCCCTGACGGAAAAGCGCGAGGGCGGCGGCAGGCTCGGCCAGGGCATCGTCACCGGCTGCCTCATCTTCTGCATCGGCACGCTCTCGATCCTCGGCCCGGTACAGAGCGCCCTGTACGGCGACCACACCTATCTCTTCACCAACGCCTCGCTGGATTTTGTCACCTCCATGGTGCTGGCCTCGGCCTACGGGCCGGGGATCGCCCTGTGCGCGGCGGTGCTGTTTCTGTGGCAGGGCTCGATCTGGCTGCTGACCAGGCTTGTCGGCGGCTTCATCACCGACGCGATGATGGTGGAGATCTCCGTCGTCGGCGGCTTTCTGATCGCGATGTCCGGCCTGTCGATCATGAAGATCAAGGATTTCCACACGCTCAACTATCTGCCCGCGCTGCTGGTGCCGGTCGTCTGGTGCCTGGTGCTTGGCGCATAAAGGAGTCCCCATGCCGAATTTCAAGCTGACGCTCTGCTATGACGGCACGCGCTACCGCGGCTGGCAGAAGCAGGGCAACACCGACAACACCATCCAGGGAAGGCTCGAGACGCTGCTCTCGCGCCTGCTCGGACAGGAGCTCGAGATCGCGGGCTGCGGGCGCACCGACGCGGGCGTGCACGCGCGACAGCAGGTCTGCTCCTTCCGCGCCGAGACCACGATGAGCTGCGAAGAGCTGCTCGCAGCGCTCCGGCAGCATCTGCCGGAGGACATCGGCGCGATTTCGCTGGAGGCGGCGCCGCCGCGCTTTCACGCGCGCCTGAGCTGCCGCGGCAAAACCTACGTCTACCGCGTCTGGAACAGCAAAAGCCCGAACGTCTTTGAGCGGCGCTACCTGCTGCGCGAGGAACGCCCGCTCGACCTCGGCGCGATGCGCCGGGCGGCGGCGCTGCTGCTCGGGCGGCATGATTTTCTCGCCTTCTCCTCCGTCCGGCGCAGCAAAAAGAGCACGGTGCGCCAGCTGCGGCGGCTGGATATTTGCCGCGAGGGCGAAGAGGTACGCCTCCTCTTCGAGGGCGACGGCTTTCTGTACAACATGGTGCGCATCCTCACCGGGACGCTCCTCGAGATCGGGCGCGGGGAACGCGCGCCGGAATCGGTCGCGGAGATCCTCGCCTCCGGCGATCGCACGCAGGCCGGGCCGACCGCTCCCGCGCAGGGTCTGACGCTTTGGGAAGTCTCCTATGACTGAAAACAGGGACTGTTCATTGGAACAGTCCCTGTTTTTTCATTTCCGGTGCGTATCGAACCAGGCGGTGATCTCCCGCAGGCGCTTGAGGCGGTGCGAAGGCTTGCCGCTGCGGCTGAGCTCATGGTTCTCGCCGCGGAAGCACACGAGCTTTGCCTCCACCCCGTGCGCAATCAGCGAGGCGAACATCTGGTAGCCCTGATCCACCGGGCAGCGGTAGTCCTCGAAGGCATGGATAAAGAGCGTCGGGGTCTTCACCCGGTCGGCGTACTTCATCGGGCTGTGCTCCCAGAGCTTTTCCGGTCTGTCCCAGGGTGTGGCGGCGTTCTGGTCGGCGGCAAAATCGAGGCCGATGTCCGAAACGCCCGCAAAGCTCAGCCAGTTTGCGATCGAGCGCTGGCTCGCACAGGCGCGGAAGCGCCCGGTGTGGCCGATGATCCAGTTGGTCATGAAGCCGCCGTAGGAGCCGCCCGTCTCAAAGAGATTCTCCCGGTCCATCGAGGGCCAGGCCTCCAGCGCGGCGTCTGTGAAGGCCATCAGATCGTCATAATCCACCGTGCCGTATTTGCCGCGGATATCCATGAACGCGCCGCGCCCGTCCGAGCCGGTCGGGTTGCAGAAGATCACAAAGTAGCCCTTCCCCGCCCAATACTGCATCTCATGATAAAACACCGGGCCGTACACGGTTTTCGGCCCGCCGTGCACGTCGAGGATAACGGGGTACTTCTTCGCCGGGTCATAGTCCCGCGGCGGCAGCACGAAGCCGTGCAGCTCATAGTCCCCGCGCTGTACGTTCAGGCTCTCCGGCCGCGCCACATAACAGCCGCGCAGCGCCCGTTCGTTGAAGCGGCTGAGCTGCCGCCCCTTCCCGTCGTAGAGCTCCTGCGCCTTCATGTCGTAAAGCGCGATCAGCAGGAGTCTTCCCTGCCGCACGTCGAAGGCGTCCACCGAGCCCGCGCGCTCCGTCACCGGGGAGATGCGGCCGTTTTCGAGCTTGTAGAGGCAGGCGCTGTCAAAGCGGGTGGAGATGAAATAATAGGTATCGCCGTCCATCCTGCCGCTGCATCCGCCGCCGTAGCGGATATCGCTGCCGACAGAGGAGCCGATGGACTCACCGTGGCGGGCCAGCAGCGTGATCTCGCCGCTTTCGTAGTCCAGGCGGTAGAAATCCGGGTCGGTGTTGAGGCCGAAGCGATTATCATGGGCGAGGATAAGACCGAAGCTCTCGCCCGGGGCAAAGCCCGAGAGGATGAAGTCCTCCCGATCCTCCGCCGCGCGGACGATCTCGCCGGTGGCGAGGTCGAGGCGGCAGAGCGCCGTCTCCCCGCTCATCGGCAGGCGCGGCTTGACCGGCGTGCAGAAGAACCAGGCGCTGCGCCTGTCGGGGCTGAGCTGCAGGTCATAGACGTTGAGCTTCTCCTCCGTCAGCCGGCGCAGTTTTTTGCGCCGCGCGTCATAGCGGAAGAGCGAGGTGTAGGCGCCCTTGGTGAAGGTCGCGCCGTTCCACCACCAGGGGACCTGCGTGATCTCCTCGTAGTCGGCGTTGTCGCGGCGCTCCTTCTGGAAGGCGGCGAGCGTCCTCCTGTCGCCGCGGTAGAGCTCCTCAAAGCCCGGGAAAGTCTGCCCGAGCAGCAGCAGGTCGCCGCCCGGAAGCGGCAGCAGCGTGCTGACCGGGATCGGGAAGCGGTAGGCCTCCTCCGCCTCGCCGCCGCTCAGGGAGATGCGGTACCAGCGGCTCTCGATGCTCTCCTTGTCCTCCTCGCCGCGCTGTCCGGGGAAGAGGATCGTGTCCTCATCCAGATACTGAAAGCTCGATTCCCGCCCGAAGCTGGTGAGCTTTTTCAGCCGTCCGCCGCGCCGCAGCCAGAGGCAGGAGCGGTATTCGTCCTTTTTGCGGTCGATCTCGGTCACAGTGAGACAGGCGCTCCGCCCGGCAGGCGAAAAGGTGACGCGGGAGAGGAATCTGAAGTGAAAAAACTCGTCGATGGCAATCGGTCTCATCTGGTCTCAGCCTTTCTGTATCTGTTTTTATTCTCCGCAAAGCCAGGCGTCCTGCGGTGCGGCGAGAAACTCCGTCAGCGCGCGGGCAAAGGCCGCGTCCAGTGCGGAAAGGCGGCCGCGATATAGCACCAGCGGGTCGATGCAGCGCTTTTTGGCGGGGATCACCCGGCGCTTCTCCGCGGGCGCGGCCTCATCCCGCCGCATCCGGTGCAGCGCGCGGAAGGCGTGCCAGCGCTCACGCATGGCGTCGTCTCCCTCGAGCTTTTCGATCAGCTCCGCCTCGGTGCATCCGAGATCCGCCTCCGTGACGCAGCCGCGGCGCAGCGCCTCCCGCAGCAGCTCCGCGAGCATCTGCATCGCGTAGCGATCCTCGTCGGACACATAGACCTGCGAGCAGCGCAATGCCGCGCGCGCAAAGCCCCGCGCCGCCTCAAGAGACGAAAAGGCCAGCTCCGTCCGCCCGTCCGGCGCCTGCGCCACGCGCAGATCGCCGTACCAGGCCGCGAGCTCCCGCTCGGAGGCAAAGCCGTAGGCCAATGAATTGCCGAGCGTATACTCCAGCCGGTCGGCCGACAGGCGCGGCGCGTCGTTGTCCGCCACGGGATAACGGTGGTAATCCTCCACCGCCTCCACGGGGATGTCCAGCTCCCGCAGCAGCCGCGTGATGGCGGGGCTGGCGCGCAGGATCTCCGCCGTGCCGCTTTCAGTCGCCTCCTGCCGCAGATAGTCCCCGCGCAGAAAGTCGATCGAATGGGCAAATACCGGCGTCGCGATATCGTGAAAGAGCGCCGCGAGCGTCTGCGCCGTATCGCCGGTAAAATGCCAGACGATCAGCGCCGCGCCGAGGCTATGGGTATAGCGCGAATAGGCGGGCAGGCCGCGAAAGCGCGGGAAGGCCGTGTATTCGCAGCCGCAGTTCATCCCCACACCCCGCAGCCGGCGCAGCTCCGGCGTCTCCAGAAAGGGCGGCAGAAACGCGGGCAGCTTCTCGTGATAGAGGGAAAGGCGCCTGTCCATCATGGCAGCTTCGATCCGCAGTATTCGCAGACCTTGCCGCGGCTCGTCGCGCCGCAGGAGGGGCAGAGCTTCACAACGTTTTCCTTCTCCGCCCGCAGCCGCGCCTGGAGGCGGCGCTCTTCCTCCCGCTCCGCGCGCAGGCGCTTTTCCTGCTGATGATAGCGCAGCCAGGGCAGCACGCCCCACGCGATCATCGCGAATGAGAAGGTCAGTCCCACGGCGATGAACAGGCCCGGGTCGCTGTCCCCGGGATCGCTGAAGGTGACGGCAAAGAAGATCACGCCGAAGGCGATCTTGGCGATGGATGCGCCGATCGAGGGCTGCCGCACACTGTTTGTTCTTCGGTTTTCCGCCATTGTTCCCCGCCCCATTTCCCTTATACTAAAATCTAATAGAAATCAGACAATCTTTTCGGCTGGAATTGCGCCATACTGCGTTGCCTTCCTTGACCATATATATCCATGATGCTCTGCGGAAGGCGCCTTGTCTGGTACAAACAAGGTGAATTGCCGCGCAGCGGCAAGAGAGGGTGGCCTGGGCCATCCATCTCGCAAATCTTTGTCTTCTTCTTATTAGGTTTTAGTATTAGTTTTCTTCATTATACCGTCCTGTCCGCCGCATTGCAAGGGCAAAGCGGAACAGATAAGCGAAACGGCGGATCCGCAATGCAGCGGATCCGCCGTTTCGGCACATGCTTCGGTCAGAACGCCATGACGATGACCTTCGCCGCGATGACGACAAAGACCAGAGCCACGGGATAGGTCGCGGCATAGGCCGCGGCGACCTCGTCGGTGCCGGCCGTGGCGATCAGTGAGCCGAGGGCCGGGGTGCTGGTCATGCCGCCGGTGATGGAGCCGAGGTTGTTGAAGATATCGAGCTTAAAGACATAGCGGCCGATAAAGTAGCCGCCGACCATCGGGATCAGGGTGATGAGCGCGCCGTAGACGAAGTAGACGAGCTTGATGTTCGACACAAAGTTGACGCCGCCGGGCACGCCCGCGCCGATCAGAAACAGCACCAGCCCCAGCTCGCGGAAGAAGTTCAGCGTCGCCTTTTCGATGCGCATGTCGATCTTGCCGATATAGCCGAAGTGACCGACGATGAGTCCCGCGATCAGGCAGCCGCCGGAATTGCCGAAGGAGAAGTTGATGCCCGGGATGCGGATCGCGCCGATCACGCAGCCGAGCGCCACGGCCAGGAAAAAGGGCAGGAAGCCGAAGGGGTCGACCTTTTCAAGGCTGCGGTGGATCTGCCCGGCGGGGATGGTGTTGGCGGCGACGAAGCGCTCGCGCTCCTCGGCGATGTTGATTTTGAGGATGCGGGGCATCAGCTGCACGAAAAACACCACGCCCAGCACGCCGAACAGATAGGCGATGCCGTAGCCCGCGGTGACGAGATCGGCGCCGTCCCCGGCGACCTCCTTGGCGGCCGAGAGGCCCGGGGTGCTGGTGAGCGCGCCGGTCATCAGACCGACGGCCATCGTCGAGGAGAGATTGCGGTCGATCAGGACGAAAAGGACCGTCACCAGCGCGCCGACTGAGATGGTAATAACGCCCATGTAGACATAGGACATCGTGGCGCGGTTAAAGGAGCGGAAGAACTTCGGCCCGGCGATAAAGCCGACCGAGGTGACGAACATCGCGGTGCCGAGGGAGGAGACAAAGCTGAAATTCTTCTTCAGCGCGTCGCTGAAGAGGACGATCTCCTTGTCGCCGATCATGAAGCTGGGGACGAAATTGGCGAGGATGCCGTAGAGCAGCGCGGCCAGCAGCACGCCCGCCGTGCCGAGCGAGATCCCCTTGACGCTGATCGCGCCGATGAAATAGCCCACCGCGCCGATCGCAAACACGATAAACACCATCGAAAAGATACTGCCTGTCAGACTTCCCAGATAATCCATGCCGTCATCTCCATCCAGAAGTGGTACTTATTTTTTTCTCCCAAACAGCCGCACCGGCTCGTAGAGGTTGCCGAGCGCGTGCAGAAGGCTCATTGCGTCATAATCGCTGCGGTAGTCGCCGCGCAGGAACACCTCTGCGGGCCGAAGCGCGGGGTCCTGCTTGTTCAGCTGCTGCATCAGCCGGTTCTCGGCCTGGCGCATCGTGGCCCGGGCCGAGTAGATGTAAAGCGCGCTCACGCCGGGGCTTCCGGCCTCGGGGCGCAGCACCGCGCGCAGGCGATTGGAGTGCAGGGCACTCTGCATGCCGCGCAGCAGCGCCTCCCCGCCCGCCTCGTCGGTGATGATCTTGTAGTAGACGATCTCCTCCATCTCGTAGTTCTCGCCGTCGAGATAGCTGCGGTAGGGCGAGCGGCGCATGCGGTTATAGAGCTGCTCGGCCTCACCGCTGAGCTCTCCCTGGTGGAACACGCAGGTTTTGCTGCCGCGCACCACGTAGATAAAGTAGCTCAGGCCGAGGTGGTCAAGGTGCTCCTTCATATGCCTGGCCCCCCGCGCGCCCAGCGGCTCCACAGAGAGATAGCGGTTTTCCTCCACATCGTAGATCGCCGCGCCGTCCATCACGATCATCGGCAGATTCAGCATCGCGCCGCTCATCTGCGCGGCAATGAAGGCCGGAGCGTGCTCGCTCATCAGGCAGATCTTCGCGCCGTCTTGGCTGAGATAGTTCAGCCGGAACTGCGCGGCGGAGGGAATGGCGGAAAAGCGGTCTGGCGCAAGATCCTTCATGCGCACGAAAAACACAAGATCACGGTTTTTTGCGCGCGGCAGGCGAAAAACGTTCACCGCGATGGCCGCGGCGGTGCCGAGCAGCACGCCGAGCATCCGGTCTGCCGCCTGGCGCAGCGGGTCGTCGATCTCCGGGAAGGTGATGACGACGCAGATGAACACGATCGCCGCGAGACTCGCCGCGTCGGGCATGCGCAGCAGCACGGAGGTGTAGAGCGAGAGCATCACGCCCAGCGCCATCACGGCATAGAGCAGCAGCATATTCCCGCCGATGGCCGGGAAAATCAGCACCAGCAGCAGAAACAGCAGGCCCCAGGCCGCGCCGATCAGAGAGCCGGCGAAGCGGTTGACGGCATAGTCCCGGGTGTCGCGCACATAGGGCTGCATGCAGATGATGGCGGTAATGGCGGCCTCCGAGGGCATATCCTGCCCGCGGTAGCCGCGCAGATAGTAAAACAGCAGGCACAGAAACACCGCAACGGTGGTCTTGACGATGCGCTGGCCGATCAGCGGCAGATGCGGTCGCCGCGTTCGGTCGGTTTTGGGTTTTTGCTTCATAGGGTAGGGTTTCCTTCCAGTATACACTCCTCACAGGCAGCGCGGTTTCCCGTGCTGCCTGTGAGCGTTCGATCGGCTCAGCGGATGCGGCGGCCCTCGAGATAATAGCGCTTCTCGCGGCTGTGGCCCATCGAGAAGGTTTTGCGCGGCAGGGCGCCGTCGCTGATGACGCCGCGGAAGAGCTGGCTCTTCTCCATCGCCGGCAGCAGGAAGCCGATGGCGTCCGCCGGTTCGGAGAGGGAGATGAGCGCGTCGTCGTCGTGGATGTAGTCGATCTCCCCGGCGTTTTCCTTCAGATACGCGTCAAGGAAGCTCTGCAGCACACCGACGGCCAGTTCGCTCTTCGTGCGGTCGAGGCTCAGCTCCCCGCTCTCACCGCCGCTGAACCAGCGGACGGCATAGCCGCCCGGCGCGCAGCAGCTCTCCTCCAGCGCCTTCAGGAGCTTCTTCGGCTCTGTGCGGAGGATCACGCGGTGGATCGGCTCAAAGACCTGCGCCTCGTCGTGGATGTTTTCCAGCTCCACCAGCGCCCAGCGGGCCGGGTGCCCGCTGAGATCGGCACCGGGGTTCTTCGCCTTGAGCTCCTCATAGCAGCTCTTGGCGGTGGCGAGGGAGTGGTTCCCGTCGCCGACGGCAAAGACCATCGGCACGCCGCGCAGCCCCTCGTATTTTTTGTCAACCGTCTCGCAGTAGGCGCTGAGCGCCGCGTCAAAGGCCGCGGCGTCCTCGCCGGACACCAGCCAGCCGCGGATGCGGCCGCCGCCCTCCATCAGCTCGAAGTCGTAGAGCTGCGGCAGGCGGTCTTTTTTGGCCTCCACGGATTCGATCAGCTTTTTCTCATGGTCGTCGCAGAGCATCAGCACGTGGGGCAGCTCGATCGGCGCGTCGCGGCGCACGCGCTGGCGCGGCGGGATGCGCTCGGTCACGGTCTTTTCGGTGGCGCGGATGGCGGAGTCGGAACCGGGGCGGTAATCGTAGGCCTCCAGATCCAGCTTGCCGACAAGGCCCTTGCGGACGCTGCCGTTTTCGAGCGTGCGCTCAACGTAAACGTAGCTGTCGCGGTACTCGGCAAAGACGCCCTCGCGCAGATATTTCTCCATCGTGCGGTTGATCGCGGCCACTTCCTCGGCCTCGCGCGGGGAGCCGAGCTCGGCCTCGGGGAGGATGAGATTGATGGTGGAGGGCGCGTCGCCCGCCGTGCGGCGCACGCGGTCCCAGTAGGCTTTGTCAGAGGTGAACTGGTCGCAGGCGATGACCGCCCATTTCGTCATGTCGGCGTCTTTGGGCAGCAGGATGTCCGCCGGGCAGAAAATGTTCTGTTTCATGGCCCTTCTCCGGTCTTACTTGCCGAAGCCCGCAATGATCTCAACGATCTCCGCGCCGATGCGCTTCTGGGCCTCGCCGGTCTGGGCGCCGATATGCGGCGTGCAGGAGACGTGCGGATGGCCGTAGAGCGCGGCATTGGTCGAGGGCTCGGTCGCCCAGACGTCAAGACCGGCGGCGCGGACCTTGCCGGAGTCGAGCGCCTCGAGCAGGGCGGCCTCGTCGAGATTGGCGCCGCGGGAGGTGTTGATGATGATGACGCCGTCCTTCATCTTCGCGATGGTATCGGCATTGATGATCGGGCCGTCGGCCGCGGGAGCGTGGACGGAGACGAAGTCGGAGCGCTCCAGCAGCTCGTCGAGCGTGACATAGGGCACGCCGTCGCGGGCAGCGGTGCCCGGCTCATGGTGCGCGCCGTAGGCGATCACGGTCATGCCGATGGCCCTGCACATGGCGCCGAGGCAGCCGCCGATGCGGCCGTAGCCGATGATGCCGATCGTCTTGCCGCTCAGCTCGATGCCCTTGCCGTAGGTTTTCTTTTCCCAGAGACCGTTGCGCATCGTGTAGCCCGCGTGGGAAATGAAGCGCGCGCAGGAGAGCATGTGCGCCAGCGCCAGCTCCGCCACGCTCTGCGAGGAGGCGCGCGGCGTGTTCTTCACGGTGATGCCCTTCGACTCGGCATAGGCCACGTCGATGTTGTCCACGCCCACGCCGCCGCGGATGATGAGCTTCAGGCTGCCGCCCTCGGCCGCGTCGATATGATTGGCGCGCACCTTGGTCTTGGAGCGGACGACGACCGCGTCCACGTCGTGCAGCGCCTCTCCCAGCTGATCGGGCTCATAGAACTGCTCGATGACCTCATGTCCCATTTCGCGCAGCTTCGCCAGCGCGCTCTTGTCCATGCCGTCGGTAACCAGAATCTTCATGGTGATATCCTCCTTCTTACTTCTTATATTCCGCCTCAAACTTCTTCAGGAACTCGACCAGCGCCTCAACGCCCTCTTTGGGCATGGCGTTGTAGATGCTCGCGCGCAGACCGCCGACGCTCTTGTGGCCCTTGAGGTTGTCATAGCCCGCGGCCTTGGTAGCCTTTACGACCTCGGCGTCGAGTTCCGCGCTCTCGGTGACGAAGGGGACGTTCATCAGGCTGCGGTCCTTCTTCTCGACCGTGCCGCGGAACATCTTGGAGGAATCGAGGAAGTCGTAGAGGATCTTCGCCTTCTCCTCGTTGCGGCGCGCCATCTCCTCCAGGCCGCCGATCTCGCGCAGATAGCGGAACACCTTGCCGCAGCAGTAGATCGCCCAGCAGTTCGGGGTGTTGTACATCGAGCCGTTGGCGGCCTGGATGTCATAGCGCATATAGACCGGCATCTTCGGGTCGAGATCCTCGCGGATCAGATCCTCGCGGATGATGATGACGCTCATGCCCGCCGGGCCGACGTTTTTCTGCACGCCCGCGTAAATGAGGCCGTAATCAGCGACATTGCAGGGCTTGGAGAGGAACATGGAGCTCTGGTCGGACACGAGGATGTGGCCTTTGGTGTTCGGCAGCTGCTGATAGGTCAGGCCGTGGATCGTCTCGTTTTCGCAGATATAAACATAATCCGCGTCCTCGGGGATGTCAAGGTCGGAGACATCGGGAATATAGCTGAAATTCCTGTCCTTGGAGCTGGCCGCGACGATCACCTCGCCGTACTTTTTGGCCTCGGCGATAGCCTTCTTGGACCAGGCGCCGGTCTCGATATAGACGGCCTTGCCGTTTTTCATCAGATTCCAGGGGATGGCGGCAAACTGCAGCGTCGCGCCGCCCTGCATGAAGAGCACCTTGTAGTTGTCGGGGATGTTCATCAGCGCGCGCAGGTCGGCCTCGGCCTCGTCCACGATCTGCTGGAACACCTTCGAGCGATGGGACATCTCCATCACGCACATGCCGCTGCCGCGATAGTTCATCATCTCATCGCGGATCTCTTCCAGAACGGGTTCCGGCATCATGGCGGGCCCGGCGGAGAAGTTGTAGGTACGACCGTAATTCATGTTCATTTCCTCCTGCATCGTTAAATATGATTGAGTTTGTTATCCAGATCGCTCAGCGCGTCGCCGAGCGCTTCTTCAAACGTGGGATGCGGACGCATCGCCCGCAGCAGCTGCCGCGGCGTCAGGCGGTTGGCAATGGCCTCGCCGAGTTGGGAGATCATGTCGGAGGCGTTGGGACACATGAGCTGCGCGCCGAGGATCGCTCCGGTGTCGGAATTTGCCACGACCTTCATGAAGCTGCGGCCGGGACTGACGATCAGCGTGCGGGCGTTGGCGCCCATGACGCACTTGCCGACCTTGACGGGGATCCCCGCGGCTTTGGCATCATTCTCCGTCAGGCCGATCACGGCGATCTCCGGGCGGCAGTGCACACAGCTCGGCACCAGGCTCAGATCGCGCGTCGGCGCAAGCCCCGCGAGAATTTCCGCGACGGCCTCGCCCTGCGCCGCCGCCAGATGCGCAAACTGCACCGGGCAGGCCGCGTCCCCGATGGCGTACACGTCGGGGACCGAGGTCTCGAAGCGCTCGTCGACGCGCAGCACGGCGCCGCTCATCTCGGGCTTCATTCCTTCGGCAAACAGCCCGTCCAGACAGGGGCGGCGGCCGATGGCGCAGATGACCGCCTCGGTCTCCCGCTCCGCCGCGCCGGTTTTTCCTTCCCAGCAGACGCGCAGGCCGCTTTCGCCCTGTTCGATGCGCTGCACGCGCGCGTTCGTGACGACCTGGACGCCCTGCTTTTTGAGGAGCAGCCCCAGATTCTGTCCCAGCTCGCGATCCAGCGCCGGCAGCAGCCGGTCGAGCGCCTCGATCACCGTCACCTCACAGCCGAGGTCGGCGTAAAAGCAGGCAAATTCAATGCCGATCACGCCGCCGCCGATGATGGCGAGGGAGCGGAACCTCCGTCCCTCGCTCTCGAGGATGTCGTCGCTCGTGAGGGCAAGCTCGATGCCGGGGATCGGCGGGCGCACGGGCGCTGCCCCGGCCGCGACGAGGATCGCGTCGGCGGTCATGCGTGTCTGCTCTCCCTCGGCGTCGGTGACCGTCACCTCATGCGGCGCGGTGATCTGCGCGCGGCCGCGGATCAGCGGCACCTTCGCGCCTTTCAAGAGACTCTCCACGCCCTGGGACAGCGTCCGGCTCACCTCGCGCTTGTGGGCGAAGATCTCGCCGATGTCGGCGCGCAGACCGTCCGCGTGGATGCCGAAGGCCGCGCCCTGCGCCGCCGCGTGATAAAGCTCGGAGGCGTGCAGCAGGGTCTTGGTGGGCACACAGCCGCGGTTGAGGCAGGTACCGCCCGCCTCCCGCGCCTCGACGACGGCGCATTTCAGCCCGAGCGCCGCGGCGCGCAGCGCGGCGGTATAGCCGCCCGGCCCGGCGCCGATGACAAGCAGCTGATAATCGTTCATCCCGGCGCTCCTTTATTTCTGCCAGCGCAGCACGGGATTGCGGGCGGCGCGCACCTCGTCGGGGCGGCCGATCTGCGCGGCATGCGGCGCGGCGTGCATATAGTCGGGGTCCGAGTAGCCCAGCTCGTACAGCCTGCGGAAAATGTCCGCCGCCCAGTCGAGCGTCTCCTTGCTCTCGGTCTCGGTGGGCTCGAGCATCAGCGCCTCATGGACGATCAGCGGGAAGTACATCGTGGGCGGGTGCATGCCGTAGTCAATGAGCGATTTTGCCACGTCCAGCGCGCTCACGCCGGTCTCCCGCTTGAAGCGGCTCAGATCGAGCACGAATTCGTGCATGCAGATCCGGTCGAAAGCGAGGTCGAAGCTGCCCTGGATGCGCCGCATCAGATAATTGGCGTTGAGCACCGCGTTCTGCGCGGCCTCGGGAACGCCCTCGCGCCCGAGAGTCAGCAGGTAGCACAGCGCGCGCACCACGACGAGGAAGTTGCCCGCAAAGGCGCGCACCTGGATGTGCCCGGGGCCATCCATCAGCGCGGAGGCGGGCAGAAACTCCTTCAGAAAGTCCTTGCAGCCGACGGCGCCCGCGCCGGGGCCGCCGCCGCCGTGCGGGGTGGCGAAGGTCTTGTGCAGGTTCATGTGCACACAGTCAAAGCCCATGTCGCCGGGCCGGACGACGCCCATGACCGCGTTGAGATTTGCGCCGTCGTAGTAGCAGAGGCCGCCGGCCTCGTGCACCAGGCGCGTGATCTCCAGAATGTTCGGGTCAAAAAGCCCGACCGTGTTGGGGTTTGTGAGCATCAGGCCTGCGGTGTCCTCGCCGAGGGCGGCCTTGAGCGCCTCGAGATCGACGCAGCCGTCCGGCGCGGAGGCGATGTTCACCACCTCGTAGCCGCACATGGCGGCGGTGGCGGGGTTGGTGCCGTGGGCGGAATCGGGGACGATGATCTTGCTTCGCCCGGTATCGCCGCGCCTGTCGTGGTACTGCTTGATGAGCAGCACCCCGGTAAATTCGCCGTGCGCGCCGGCGGCGGGCTGGAAGGTCATCGCGTCCATGCCGCTGATCTCACACAGCCATTTCGCCGCGGTATCCAGCACGGCGCGGCAGCCCTCAACGGCGTAGGCCGGGGCGAGCGGGTGCACGCCGGTAAAGCCCGGCAGCGCCGCCATATCCTCGTCGATGCGGGGATTATACTTCATCGTGCAGGAGCCGAGGGGATAAAAGCCGCAGTTGACCCCGTGCACCCGGTGGTTGAGCTCGGTGTAATGCCGCGAAACGTCCACCTCGCTCAGCTCAGGCAGCGCGGGCTTTTCCGCGCGGCGCAGGCGCTCCGGCAGCTCGACCGCGTCGACGTCGCACTTCGGCAGCACGTCGCAGTGCCGCCCGGCCACGCTCTTTTCAATAATCAGCTTCATCGGGCCAGCACCTCCTTCACGATCTCCGCGGCCCGGTCGAGCTCGGCGCGGCTCGCCTTCTCGGTGGCGCACCAGAGCACGCCCTCCCCGATCGGCAGGCCGCCGAGGATGCCCGCGTCCTCCAGGGCGCGCAGCACCTCGTCGCGGCGGGGCAGCGAGGTGACGAATTCGTGGAAGAATTCGCCCCGATAGACGAGCTCCACGCCCTCGATCGCGCAGAGCATTTTGCAGAGATAATGCGCCTTGGCCATGCACTGGCGCGCGCACTCGGCGAGGCCCTCCGGGCCCATCACCGACAGATATACCGCGGCGGTCAGCGCGCACAGCGCCTCGTTGGAGCAGATGTTGCTGCCGGCCTTTTCGCGGCGGATGTGCTGCTCGCGGGCCTGCAGCGAGAGGACATAGGCGCGCTCGCCGCGGCTGTCCACCGTCTCGCCGACGATGCGCCCGGGGAGACGGCGCATATACTTTGCCGTCGTCGCCATGAAGCCGAGGTAGGGGCCGCCGAAGCCCAGCGGCAGGCCGAGGGGCTGTCCCTCGCCGACGGCGATATCCGCGCCGCTCTCGCGCGGCGTTTTCAGGATGCCGAGGGCGATGGGGTTGCAGCCCATCACGAACAGCGCGCCGGCCTCATGCACGGCAGCGCCGAGCGCCTCCGCGTCCTCCAGCTGCCCGTAGAAGTTCGGCTGCTGGACATAGAAGGAGGCGACCTCCGGCGTGAGCATCGAGCGCAGCGCATCGAGGTCGGTTTTGCCGTCCCTGGCCGGGACGATCCGCACTTCGTCGCCGGTGCCGTAGCAGTAGGTACGCACGGTGTTGATCGTGTCGGGGTGCGCGGCGGCGGAAATGAGCGTCACGCGGCGCTTGCGGTCGCGGGCCATGGCGGCGGCCTCGGCGGCGGCAGTGGCGCCGTCATAGACGGAGGCGTTCGAGACGTCCATGCCCGTCAGCTCGCAGATCATGGTCTGGTACTCGAAAATGGACTGCAGCACGCCCTGGCTCATCTCGGCCTGGTAGGGCGTGTAGGCGGTGAGAAATTCTTCCTTGGCGGGAATGGAGCGGACAAGGGCGGGAATGTAGTGGTCATAGGCGCCGGCGCCGCGCAGCACCGTTGGAAACAGGCGGTTTTTCGCGGCAAGCGCCTCCATCGCGCGGCCCGCCTCCAGCTCGCTCATGCCCTCCGGCAGATCGAGCGGCCGGTCCAGCAGCACCTCGCGCGGGACGTCCCGATAGAGCTCGCGGACATCCTGCACGCCGACGGCGCGCAGCATCTCCTGCCGCTCCGCCGGGGTAGACGGAACATAACTCATGGCTTTTCTCCGTTCCTCTGTGCCTTATTCTGCCGCGCATACGGCCTCATATTCATCGGCGTCCAGCAGCTGCTCGGTGTCGGTGATGCTGTCGACCTTGATGATCCAAGCGCCGTAGGGATCCTGGTTGAGCAGCTCCGGCGCGTCCAGCAGCTCCTCGTTGACGGCGCAGACCGTGCCGCTGACGGGGCAGATCAGTTCGCTGACGGCCTTGACGGACTCGACGTCGCCGAAGGACTCGCCTGCCGTCGTCTCGTCGCCCTCCTGGGGGAGATTGATGAACACAACGTCGCCCAGCGCGTCCTGCGCAAAGTCGGTGATGCCGACGACGGCCACGCCGTCCTCCATGCGCAGCCACTCGTGAGACTTGGTGTACTTGAGCTCGGTGGGATAGTTCATGGTAAATACCTCCGTAAATAAATATTCATTCCTTGAAGGCTTCCCCCTGAGGGGAAGCTGTCGAGCGAAGCGAGACTGATGAGGTGGCGATCAGAAGCCGATCTTCTCCGCAAAGCTCTGGAGCATTTCGGTGAAGGCCTCGTCCTTGAAGCAGTAGAGCATCTCGGTGTAGTCCTTGCGCAGGTTGGACACGTCCTGGCCGATCGCCCGGCCGCGCAGGATGCAGTCGGCCATCAGCTCCGCCAGACGGTCGAATTCCGCCGGGCCGAAGCCGAAGCGGGTCATCTCGCTCACGCCCAGACGCAGCGCGCCGGAGGCGGTGAAGCCCTCCTCGTCGGGCAGTGCCTGATAGTTGACGATGACGTTGTTATTCTCCAGGCGGCGGGCGATCTCGGCGCCGCTGCCGTAGCCGACCTTTACCAGCACCTGATGCGTCTCGGTGTAGTCGATGGCGGGGTCGCCGCAGACCTCGAGGCCCTGCGCCTTGAGCGCCAGGGCGAAGTGCTTGGCGTTGTCGATCACGGCCTTCTGGAACTCATCCTTGAAAGCGTTCATCTCATAGGCCGCCATCAGCAGGCCGAGCTGGGTGCCGAGGTGGTGGTTGGAGACGCTGCCGGGGAAGGCGCGGTTCTCGATCGTCTTCCAGAGCCCGTATTTCAGCTCGTCCTCTTTATAATTGACCGCGATCACGCCGCGCTGCGGGCCGAAGAAGGTCTTGTGCGTGGAGCCCGTGACGATCTCGGCGCCCTCCTCAAAGGGCTTCTGGAAGTGCTCGCCCACCAGGCCCAGGACATGGGCCATGTCGTACATGATCGTGGTGGGGATCTTCTGCTCATCCACAAAGCGGCGGATCTCCGCGACGGGCTCCCTGTGGACGATCATGCTCTTGCCGAAGATGATGAATTCCGGACGGTACTGGTCGATGAGCTTTTTCGTCTCCTCCACGTCGGTCTTGAAGATGTTGTCCCGGCAGACCGGGAAATTGACGATCGCGCTGCGCTCGGTGACGGGATCGACGGCGATGTAGTCGTGCAGCGCGCCCATCGGCTGGGCGGAGAGGTGGCCGCCCTTGATGATGTGGTTGTTCATCACATAGCCGAGGCGCTCGGGCGTGCGGCGGCGGTCCAGGCGGTTTTTCCAGTCCATCATCGCGGAAAAAACGGCGGTGTTGGCCATCTGGCCGCTGATGACGCGGGTTTCGACCTCGGTGCAGCCAAAGTATTTACGCATCTCGTCCACCAGCAGGCGCTCCACCTCGTCGATGAAGTCGGTGCCCTGGTAGTAGAAGACCTCCTTGTCATAGAAGGACCTGACCTTTTTGTGCTCGGCGTAACGGCAGCTCGGGTCGCTGGCGCACAGCAGCTGCACGGCGCGGCTGGGCGTGCTCTCAGAGGGGATCAGGTTGACGCAGCGCTTCTGGCGCCAGATATGGTTGCTCTCGGCGCGCAGTAGAAGGTTCAGCGGCGGCGTGGCCTCATAGACGACCTCGGGCGCCTCCACCACCGTGCCATAGATGATCGGGCGGGCATAGGGCGGGGCCATGTTGTCGAGGTGCCGCTCGGGGATCACAGCGCGCAGACGGCGGCCGCGCACGTCCACCTCCACCGGCTCGTCGTCGAGGATGTCGCTGTCGATATAGCACAGGCCGATCGCGCGCTTGAGCACCTCGCCCTCGCCGTCCATCCAGATCTCGTTTTCATTGCTGTAGTAAGGCACCATTGTGCCGCTCGTGACCCAGCCGACCTCTTTGCCCTTGTCATAGACCGTCATCCCGGCGCGCATGACGCCGCGGTCGAGCAGGGCGATCGGGCGAATACGGCGCGGCAGTGCGCTCAGATCAGAAAAATCGCGGTTCATGACGCGCTTGAAGGCGTCGGACTGGCGCTGCAGCGCCTCGCGGCCGATGAAGTCGCCCTTGAGCGGCGAAAAGCTCACCGCAAAGCGGGCCAGAGGCACGGCAAAGATCGGGATCGGCTCACCGGCCGGATCCCGGCCCAGCTCGTGGCCGTAAAGCGGCAGCCCCGCCTCCATGCGCAGCGTGTCGCGCGCGCCGAGGCCGGCGGGCCGGGCGCCGAGCTCCACGAGGCGGTTCCAGAGCCAGACGCAGTCCTCGCTTCTGACATAGACCTCATAGCCGAGCGGCTCGCCGGTGTAGCCGGTCTTGGAGACGCGCACCCGGTGTCCCTCCAGCTCCACAGTGCCGAGGGCGTTGCGCATCGGCTCGGTGATGGCCTCGCCGCCGGAGAGGATCGTCAGCAGCTCCTTGCTCTTCGGACCCTGTACGGCGATAGCCGCCCAGTCGGCGGTGATGTTCGTGATCGTGCAGTCATAGTCCTTCGCAGCGGCTGTCAGATGCGCCCAGTCCTTGTCGGTGTTGGCGGCGTTGACCACCAGCAGGAAGCGCTCGGGCTCAAAGCGGTAGAGATAGGCGTCGTCGACAGCGCAGCCGTTTTCATCGGCGATCATGCAGTACTGCGCGCGGTTGAGGTCCAGGGCGCAGACATTGCTCGTCAGCACATGCTGCAGAAACTCGACCCGCTGCGGGCCTTCCACCAGGATGCGCCCCATGTGGCTGACGTCGAAGAGGGAGCAGGCGTGACGGGTGTACAGATGCTCGGCGACGATGCCGGTGGGATACTGCACGGGCATGTCCCAGCCGCCGAACTCCACCATCGTCGCGCCGGCCGCCACGTGCGTGTCATATAGTTGTGTGCGTTTCCATTCGCTCATCGTTTACCTCCTGTGATGTCAGATCATTTCTCCGTTTTTTAATCGTTTTTACCGCAGCTTCGCCGCGGTAAAAACACCCTGAGGCGAGCTGTGCGAGCCCTCGCGCCGACCAAGTGAGGCGGCCCCCCCCGTGAGCCGAACGCGATAAGCGCGAGGAACTCCAAAACGAAACAATGTTTCGTTTTGGGTGCAAAAAAGGCAGAAAAACACCGATGTGTTTTTCTGCCTCCGTCCAAACCTGAGAGATTCCCTTGAGCCGTTTATCCCGGCCTCCGGTTGCCCCTTTGGTGTACGCCCGCGGGCGCACTTTCCGAAGCGTCGTCCGGCTCCGATCTTTTTGCCTGAGAGTTTTTGCATTCCCCTTCGGCTCTGTCTTAGGACAGTCTCTCTCGGAGTCTTCACCCGACCATCATTCTTTTTTCAGCGGTCCTTTTTGGTACACGCGGATAAAAAATATTGCCGTCTCTGTTTGGTTTTTGTGCATTTTGAGTATAGCATCCGTCCCGGGAGAAGTCAAGCGAATTTCGCCGCTCCCTCCACCGGATTGACCAGCGTGCCGATCCCCTCGATCGTGCAGGCGACCGTGTCGCCGGGCTTTAAGAAGCGCGGCGTCGCCTCGCCCATGCCGACGCCCTTGGGGGTGCCGGTGGCGATGATGGTGCCGGCCAGCAGCGTCATGCCGCGGGACAGGGTGCTGACGATCTCGGGAATGCCGTGGATCAGCAGCGAGGTGCGGCTGTCCTGCCGCCGCTCGCCGTTGACGTCGGTATAGATGCGCAGGTCGGGCGGGAAGGCAAACTCGTCCGCCGTCACAAGGCAGGGTCCCATCGGCGTAAAGCCGTCGAGGCTCTTGCCGAAGTGCCACTGGCTGTGCTGCGTCTGCAGGTCGCGGGCGGAAACGTCGTTGAGCACCGTGTAGCCGAAGATATAGTCCCCGACCTCGCTCTCCGGCACATTGCTCGCGTCCCGGCCGAGCACGACCGCCAGCTCGTTTTCAAAGTCGAGCTTCTGCGTCAGCTCCGCGTGCGCGGGGATCGGCGCGCCGCTGCCCTGGGAGAGATTGACACGCTTGGAGAAGAAGATCGGCGCCGCCGTTTTGACAGCAAAGGCCTCCTGGGAAAAGCCCGCGGCCTCGGCGGCGTGCTCGCGGTAGTTGAGGCCGAGGCAGAGCACATCCTGCCGCGGGCGCGGAATCGGCGAGCAGAGCGTGACGCCTGCAAGCGGCAGCCCCTCTCCCTCGGCGCCGCGCATCGCGTCCAGCTCCTCCGGCCGCGCGCGGCAGATGAGATCGTTCATGTCGGCAAAGGCATAGCCCAGCGCTTCGAGCGGCAGCACGCGCTCCCCGCGCAGAATGCCGAGTTCCTCTCTGTTTCCATCACGGGTAAAAGTAACAAGTTTCATTTAGAAATCTCCTTCCTTTTTTGCCCCCTTGCGAAAGGGGTCTGTCGGCGCAGCCGACTGGGGGATTTGCCCCCTTGCGCTATCCCTCCACCGCTGACGCGGTCCCCCTCCCTTTGGCAAGGGAGGCAAGGGGCTCACAGCGGGATCTCCACCTGCTCAGCCAGCTCCTTGAGCCGCGCCTCGATCTGCTCGGTGATCTCCCGGCACATCCGGGTATTGAGGGCCTGCACCGCCTCGTCGCTGTCGTTATAGAGCCGCTCCTCATAGCCCGCCTTCACCTTGCGCCGGATGACGCGCATCCGCCGCTCGGGGATATCCCCGCTCTCGGGCCAGCGCAGGCGCGGGAGCAGCTGCAGGCGCGGTTTTTCGCCCTCGCGGGGCTGCAGGAGGCCTGTCAGTGGCAGGTCCGGCTTTTCGAGCTTCGGCAGCAGCTCCGAGAGCGCCGCCCGGCGGATGAAGAGCGGCAGATTCATCTGCGCGATCTTCTCGTCCACAGCCTCCTTGCCCAGGAGCCGCCCCACCGTAAAGAGCAGCAGCGAGGAAATAACGCCGATCGCGATGCCGACCGGGCCCTCGGCGACCAGCGCCAGCCCGCTGCCGCCGCAGAGAAGGCCGACGATCACCGAAATGACCGACTCGACGAAGAGCGCCGCTCCGGCGAGGGTATCGCCCGCGAACACGCTGCGTGCGTCCACCTTTTCCAGAATGTGCAGATCGCTCGCGGCCAGTCGCGAGGAGATGTTCAGCGAGTGATCCGGCACGTGCCAGCGGCGGCAGATCGGCGAGGTATAGGTCTCCAGCGCCTCCGACACGCGGCTCATCCAGCTGCTCACCGGGTCATAGAGCAGCTGTCTCGCCTGCTCGGAGTGCAGATAGACCTTGATGCTCTCGCGCAGCGCCTCCTCGGTGTCGCTCAGGCGCTCGATGCGCCCCTCCCGCCAGTCGAGCAGCACGGGCTTGACCGCCTGCTCCAGCAGCGGGTCGAGCAGGCGCTCGAGGACGCTGTCATAGAGGCCGCGCAGCTGCTGCCGCACGATGCGCTCCACCGCGTCGGAGCCGATCAGCTCGTCCACCTCGCCGCGAAAGCGCCCCAGCTCGTCGTCGATGCGCCCGCACCAGGCCAGGCCCATGGCGACGCTGAATTCAGGCTCTGCGTCCACATAAATGACCGCCTGCGGAAAGACCTCGGCGCACCAGGCGCGGATCTCGTCCATGCGCGAAACGCCGCCGGTCAGAAACAGCAGCTCGGGCGGCGTGTCTCCGATGGCCTCGCGCACCTCGCGCAGCCCCGCGCAGAACACCTCCCGGAAAGAGCGGCCGCCGAGGGCGCGGCAGGGCTCGTCGGTGAGCCGCCGGGCCATGGCCTCGTCCATCGTCAGTTCGAGCAGCAGCGGCTCGTCATAGCAGATGAGCAGCGCTTCGCTGCGCTCCTCGCGCCGGGCGCCGGGCGCGGCGTAATACTGTTCCTTGAGCCGCCGGGCGCGCAGCTCGCTGTCCACGCGCCAGCTCTCGCTCTCGGCAAAGACGCGGCGGAGCTCCGCCGCGTGGGGCGACAAGTCCACGCAGGCCTCCAGCAGCGTTTCGTCCATCACGCCGCCGCCGAGGCGCACCTCGCCGCCGGTGCGGATCTCGGCCTCTTTTCCTTTTTTGATATAGGCAAAATCCGTTGTGGAGGAGCCGACGTCCACCACCAGCACGGTTTTGCTGCGCAGATCGACATAGTCGCGCACGGAATTGGACTGAATCGCACCGACCATCACCGCGCGGGATTCGGAGATCACCCGCGGCGCGGGGATGCCGAGCGTTTCGAAAATGGCGAGATAGCGCTCCCGCGCCGCCTGGTCCCAGCCCGCCGGGCAGCCGATATAGACGCTGTTGCTTTTCTCTCCGCCGCTCATCTCGCCGCTGGCGCGCAGCGACTCAAAGACGCGGGAGGAGAAATCCCGCACAAGCCCCGCGCTGTCGGACTGTTCGTCCAGAAAGCGGCCCTTGAAGCGCGCGGCGCTCCGCAGCGCCGCGGAGGCGGACTTCGCCGCCCGCTCGCCGATGCGCAGCTCACCGTTTTTCATCAGCGCCCAGGCCGTCAGCAGCACGCGGCTGCCGTCCACCGGCACGGTCTCGGGGCTCGACTGCCCCTCGCCGCGCACACGGGCGACCGTGCTTTCGCCGTCGCCCAGGTCAAATCCCCAGTAAAACATCCTCTCAGCCCCTCTCCGCAGCTTCCGTCGCGCGGCCGGCCAGCAGCAGCCGCTCCCCCGATTTCAGCGCCGGGCGCAGCGTCAGACCGGGCCGCCGGGAGGGGAACAGCTCAAATTCGTCTTCATTCTGTCCGTTGTAGTCCTCCGTTTCCACGCCGAGGGAGCGCAGGCAGGGGCGCAGCTTTTTGAGCTGCCGGAGCGCAAAGTCGCCGTTGTCGGCATAGAGCGCCTCCAGCAGATCGCCGAAGAGCCGCAGCTCCTCCTCGCTGAGCTTGCCGCCGTCAGTCTCGGGGCGCGCCGTCCACTCCCCGGCGCGCTCGCAAAAGGCGTCGATCTTCTGATCCATCGTCTCGGTGAGGCGCTTCAGGCCGAGCATCAGGGCGTCCGGGTCGAGGGTGGCGCGGGCCGTGACGCTGCGCTCCTTAAACCAGAGCCGCCCCGCGGCGAAGGCCGTGATCACCGCGGCCGCAGCGCAAGCGGCGGCGATGAGCTGCGTGTGTGTGAGCAGCAGCACGGCGGCCGCGGCGCAGACCACGGCAATGAGCAGCAGGAGCGCCGCCCAGCCGGAGCTCTCGCGCCGCCCGCTCTCCTTCTCGGCACCGGCCGCCCGGAGCAGTCCCATCCCGTCGCGCGCGCAGGCCGTGGCACAATCGGCCAGCGCCTGGCGCATCCGATCCGGCGCACAGGCGGCGTTATAGCGCAGCAGCAGGCTGCCAAGCTCCTCATTCAGGCTCTCGAGGCTCCGCTCGCGGTCCTTCTCGACGCTCTCTCCGGCCCGCAGCGTATGGATCAGCCGGTCCCCGTCCGCCTCCAGCAGAGCCTGCATCCGTTTTTCTTCCAAGGGTCAGCCCTCCTTTTTCGTGAAAGCCGATTGATTTCCTGTTTATCATCTTAGCATAAAGCGCACCGGATATGCAAGAGCGGCGCGGCGCGCGGAATTATCCATGCGGCAATGCAAAATTGCCGCATGGATAATCCGATTTTGATGCCGTTTTGCTCGCCGCTTTCGCGGCAACCGCAAAACATGGCGACATTCCTATGGCAATTTTATATTGCCATTTTATATTGCCATAGGAATAATCATTGAAAAAAGAATCGAAATGCGGTATGATGAAGTGTAATATGGAAGGGGAGCATCATCATGCAGGAAACCGTTCTCACCTTCAAACGCTATGAAAAAAAATATCTCCTCAGCGCCGCAAAGTTTGATCGGCTCTGGGAACGGATGCGGGAGCATCTCGTCCCCGACCGCTTCTTTCAGAGCACAGTCTGCAGCGTCTACTACGACAGCGACGACTTTTCGCTGATCCGCCACTCGCTGGAGCGTCCGGTGTATAAGGAAAAGCTGCGTCTGCGCAGCTACGGCGTGCCCGGGCCGGAGGGCGAGGTGTTTGTGGAGCTGAAAAAGAAGTTTCGCGGCGTGGTGTACAAGCGCCGGGTGCAGCTCGGCGCGGCCGAAGCGGAGGCCTATCTCGCCGGACGCTCCCACCCCGCCGGGGACGGGCAGATCCTGCGGGAAATCGACTTCTTCCTGCAGACGCACCCCGTTTCCCCCAAGGTCTTCATCGCCTGCGAGCGTGAGGCCTGGGTCGACCGGGACGAGCCGGAGCTGCGCTTCACCTTCGACCGGAACCTGCGCTGGCGGGATACCGACCTGAGCCTTACGGCAGGAAGCGCGGGCGAGCCGCTGCTGAAGCAGGGCGAGGTGCTGATGGAGATCAAGATCCCGGAGGCTGCCCCGCTGTGGCTTGCCCATCTGCTCAGCGAGCTGGAGGTGTTTCCCACCAGCTTTTCCAAATACGGCACCTGCTACCGGCAGGATTTGCTGGAGAAAACATTTAACGGAGTGATTGTTTGTGTTTAACAGTATCATCGGCAGCAGCCTGACCCTGTCCGGCTTTCTCCTCTGTCTCGGCGGCGCCATCGTGCTCGGCGTCCTGACGGCGCTGGTCTATTCCTTCCGCAGCCGCAGCAGCGGCTCTCTCGCCGTGGCGCTGGCGCTGCTGCCGCCGATCGTGACGCTGGTGATCATGATGGTCAACGGCAGCATCGGCGCGGGGCTTGCCGTAGCCGGTACCTTCTCGCTGGTGCGCTTCCGCAGCGCGCCGGGCACCGCCAAGGAGATCTGCGGCGTGTTCATGGCGACGGCGATCGGTCTGGCCTGCGGCATGGGCTATGTGGGCGTGGCGGCGATCTTCTTCGCGGTGATGGCCCTGTTTGTCGTGGTGCTGAGCCTCGTGCGCATGGGCGAAGTGAGCAGCGCGTACCGCCATCTGAAGATTACGATCCCGGAGACGCTCGATTACGAAGGGCTCTTCGACGACCTCTTTGCCAAGTATACCAGCCGTCACGAGCTGGTGAAGGTCAAGACCACCAACATGGGCACGCTCTATGAGCTCAGCTACGACATCTATCTCAAGGACGGCGAAGTGAAAAAGTCCTTCATCGACGCCATCCGCTGCCGCAACGGCAATCTGAACGTCAGCTGCGGGCGGCAGAACGACCGCGAAATGCTCTGACGGGGAGGAATCGGCATGAAAAAGCTGCTATCTCTGCTCCTGCTCTGCGCGCTGCTTTTCTCCCTTTCGGCCTGTGCCGATCCCGTGATCGGCGAGGTGCCGGCGGAGGCGCCGGTCAGCGCCGATGCCGAAGCCGCGCCGGAGGCCGTCATTGAGCTCAACGGCGACAGCATCCGCTGCAGCGCGAAGGGCGTCGCCGTCGACGGCAGCACCGCCACCATCGGAGCGCCCGGGGCCTATACCCTGCGCGGCACGCTCCGCGACGGGCGCATCATCGTCAACCTGCGCGAAACGCCCGGCAAGGTAACGCTCTTTCTCGATGGGGTCGACATCACCTGCCTGACGGACAGCGCGATCTACCTTCTGCAGGCCGACGAGCTGAACCTGGTGCTCGCCGACGGCAGCGCAAACCGCATCGTCTCCGGCGCGGAGGACGATGCGGCCGCCTGGAACGAGATGCGGCAGGGCGCCGCGATCTACGCCGAGGACGACCTCGACATTCAGGGCGGCGGCTCCCTCACGGTGCTCGGCTATCTCAACAACGGCATCACCTGCAAGGATGATCTCAAGCTCAAGGACGGCCGGCTCCTTGTTTACGCGGTCAATCACGGCGTTCGCGCCAGCGAATCGGTGACGATGACGGGCGGCGCGGTGGATATCGAAGCCGGCGGCGACGGGCTCAAGTCCAGCTCCGCCAAGAAGGCGGACAAGGGCTTTGTGCAGATCGAGGACGGCACGCTGACGGTGGTCTCCGGCGGCGACGGCGTCTCCGCCGAGACCGAGCTTCGCATCCTCGGCGGCAGCATCACGGTGACCGCCGAAGGCGATCCCTCGGCGGTCAGCTGCAAGGGGCTCAAGGGCAAGACCGGCGTGAGCATCTCCGGCGGCTCGATCAGCGTGACCGCCGACGACCACGCCCTGCGCAGCCAGGCCGCGCTGAGCGTCAGCGACGGTGTGCTGCAGCTGCGCTCGCGGCAGGGCAAGGGCATCGCCGCGGAGACCGAGCTGCTGATCAGCGGCGGCGAGCTTGCAGTGACCGCCTCGGACGACGGTCTGGCCAGCGCTGACACGGTGCGCATTTCCAGCGGCGAGCTCAAGATTCAGTCCGGCGCGGACGGCATCCAGGGCGGCAAGAAGGGCACCGGCTTCGGCGACACGGTCGGCACCGTCAGCATCGAAGGCGGGTCGCTGCGCATCAGCGCCTTCAACAAGGCGATCGACGCGAAGGCCGTCTTCTCTCTGAGCGGCGGCACGCTCCTTGCCTGCGGCAGCGGCTCGCCCTCTCCCACGTCTTCGATCCCCTGGCTCTTTGCCGCAGCCGCCGGAAAGGCGGGCGACGAAATCTGCGTCAAGACGGGCGACGAGCCGGTTCTCACCGCCGTCTACAATTACAGCGGCATCTTCTATGCAGATGCCGCAATGAGCGAGGGCCAGAGCTATGAGCTGCAGGCCGGCTCGCAGACGCTGACTGCCTCCGCCGTCAAATGATCAACAATCGCCCCGGAGGGCGATGAAGGATAGGTGACAACATGAAAAAACTGCTTTCCCTGCTGCTTGTGCTCCTGCTTCTGCTGCCGATGGGCGGCGCCGCCTTGGCGGAAAACGCCGCGGCGACCTCCGCACCCCTCGGCGACCCGACCGAGATCGCCGATCTGGACGGGCTGCTCGCGATCGCCGATGATCCCGAGGGCTACTACGTTCTGACCGCCGATATTGACATGGCAAGCGTTATCTGGAAGCCGATCCCCTTCCGCGGCACCCTCGACGGCGCGGGGCATACGCTCTATAATCTGCAGATTACCGACGTCGGCGACGAGGTGCTCGAAACCAAGGACGGCAATCTCAAGCCCTATGACACGGTCTTTGCCGGGCTTTTCTCCACCCTCGAGAACGCAACGATCCGCGATCTGAACATCGCGGGCGCCTATGTGGAGATCAGCACGCAGAAGCACTGCTTCGTCGGCATCCTCGCGGGCTACATGTTTGCCAGCAATATCCAGGGCTGCTCGGTGCAGGGCCGGGCGCGGCTGAACAACTACGCCGTACAGAGCGGCATCGCCGGCCTTGTCGGCTACGGTGCGGGCGACTTTGGCTACTGCCACGCCGACGTGGAGCTGATCTTCGAGGACCGCAACCTGGAATCCCGCTGCGAGCAGTTCATGGGCGGCATCCTCGCCTGCGGCCTCGTCAACATTGAGGACTGCACCGTACATATCGAGGGCTACGACTCCTGCCACGGCTATGTGCACAACGGCGGCCTTGTGGGCATGTACTATTACTGCGGCATGCCCGTGCGCGCCCAGTCTGTGATCCGCAACGAGATCACCGGCCAGATCAGCTTCTTTGAGGACAACCCCGACCGCCGCGCCTACTGCGCGCCGACGATCGGCGAGGAGCTGTCCGTGCCGGGCAACTACTACAGCAACACGGCCGACTTCCAGCGCAACGAGACCCGGGACTTCGACAAGGTGCTCGAGCCGGAGCAGTGCGAAGACCCGGAGGTGAGCTTCACGATCACCGCGCCGACCTGTGAGGACTGGGGCTATGTCTACCATGAATGTGCAGTCTGCGGCTATCACTGGATCGACAGCTATTTCCCGCCTCAGCACACGCCGGGAGAGTGGGAAATCGTGGAGCCGGCCGCCGAGGGGCATGATGGACAGCGTGAGCGCTACTGCACGGTCTGCGGCGAGCTTCTTGAGCGCGAGAGCTACACCTACGAGCCGCCGGAGCCGGTCTTCACCGAAGAGATCGTCACCGTGCGCGGCACCGAGAGCAGCGAAACGCTGGGTGTGGTGTTCCGCCGCAGTGCGCAGGCCATGCACGCCAAGGACGCGGACGAAATCACCTGGACTTCTGACGATCCGGCGATCGCGAGCGTCGATCCCGACGGTACCGTGCACGGGCATCGGATCGGTCAGACCACCGTGCATTACAGCTCCGCCGACGGCCTGTACACCGGCGTGTGCGATGTCCATGTCCATTACAGCTTCTGGCAGTGGCTGATCATCGTGTTCTTCTTCGGCTGGCTCTGGTATATCTGATCGGAGATAAAGAAATCCCGTACCTTTCGGTACGGGATTTCTTCTTTGTCGCAATTAATCGAGAACGTAGGGCAGGAGAGCGATCTGACGGGAGCGCTTGATCGCCTCGGTCAGCTCACGCTGGTGCATGGCGCACACGCCGGTGGTGCGGCGGGGCAGGATCTTGCCGCGCTCGGACAGATAGCGGCGCAGCTTCGCGGTGTCCTTGTAGTCGATGAACGTGGCCTTATCCACGCAGAACTGGCAAACCTTGCGGCGTTTGCGGTTCTTCGGATTGTTCTTATCGAAAGCCAAAGCGGTATCCTCCTTATTTAGTATCAAAGTTCCGGTTGCAAAACCGTTTTACATCGTTTTTGACGCAGCTTCGCCGCGGCAAAAACACCCTGAGGCGAGCTGAGCGAGCCCTCGTCAAACGAAACTCGCTTCATTTCGCTTCCCCGGTTGCGAGAAGCCGGGAAAGCTCCATATCCGCTCCTTCCGTTTTCCTCTCAAAATCAAAGCAGCTGCTTTGATTTTGTAAAGGAAGAAGGAGGGAACTGAGCGCAGTTTTCGCCACACTTGGCGGAAACGGAGCGCCGTGAGCTTCTTCTGACGCGGGCGCGAGTTCTCGATTGTAAAACGAAGTTTTACAATCGAATTAGAACGGCAGCTCGCCGTCGTCATCGCCCAGATCCGTGAAGGGAGAGGGGGCCGGGTTGACCGTGCGGGGAGCCTCGTAATTGCTGCTCCGGCCGCTGTCATAGCCGCCGCTCCGGTTGGAGTCGTAGGTGTTGGCGCGGGGCGCCTCGTAGTTTCCGTCTCCGCTGTCGCGGCGACGGCTTTCGCCGAAGTACATATTGTCAACAACGACCTCCGCGCTGCGGCGCTTATTGCCGTCGCGATCGGTCCAGTCTCTGAGCTGCAGGCGGCCGGATGCGACGGCCATGCTGCCCTTCTGGAAATACTTGCTGACAAACTCGGCAGTGGAACGCCAGGCGACGCAGTCGATGAAATCGGTCTGTCTCTCCCCGCCGTCGCGGCCGCCGAAATCGCGGTCGACAGCCAGCGTGAAGGACGCTACCGGCGTCTGGCTCTGGGTGTATCTGAGCTCCGGGTCACGGGTCAGACGGCCCATAATGACAATGTGGTTGAGCATACTCGCCGCTCCTTACTCTGCACGCAGGGTGATCAGGCGACGCAGGATGCCGTCGGTGATACCGAGGATACGGTCCAGCTCGGCGGGGAACTCGGGGCCGCTCGTGAACTTCATCAGCACATAGGTTCCCTCGGAAATGTAGTTGATTTCGTAAGCGAGCTTGCGCTTACCCATCTCCTCCAGTTCCTCGAGCGTACCATTTGCTTCCACAAGTGCCTTGAACTTCTCAACGACAGCGGCGGTCTCTTCCTCGCTCAGGTTGGGATTGATGATGTACATCACTTCGTACTTTTCGCTTGCTTTTGCCATGGTTGCACCTCCTTTTGGTCTTTTGGCCCCCGGTCGCTGCCGGGAGCAAGGATATTCCCGTCCATACGGACAGGCCATATTATTATACCGGTTTTTTCCCGCTTGTCAAGGGATTTTTATTGTTTTTCCGTCTGCTTTTCCGTCTTTTTCAGGCTGCGCTCGATGAGCTTGACCAGCTCCACGACCGGGATCACGCTCAGCGCGAGGCTGAAGGCCGTCGCATACTGCGAAAGCGTGAGCGTGGTGAAGCCGAAGGCGGCGGCAAGCGCCGGGACCTGGCACACCAGCGTGGAGGCTGCAAGAGACACGAGCCCCGCCACGATCAGCAGGCGGTTCTGGCTGCCGAGCGTGAAGATGCTGCTGTGCTGGGAGCGCATGTTGAAGCTGTGGAAGATCTCCGCCAGCGACAGCGTCAGGAAGGCCATGGTCATGCCGACGCCGCTGTCGGAGAAGGCGCCCGCGCCGAGGCGGTAGCTCAGAAGCGTCAGAGCCGCGACCAGCAGGCCCTGGTAGAGAATATCAAAGCCCATGCCGTCGGCGAAGATACCCGCCTTCGCGTCGCGCGGACGGCGGCTCATGATGTCGGGCTCGGCCTTTTCGGTGCCGAGGGCGAGAGCCGGGAAGCAGTCGGTGATGAGGTTGACCCAGAGCAGGTGCACGGGCTTGAGCAGCGTAAAGCCAATCATGCTCGCGGTGAAGATGCCGATCACCTCGCTGAGGTTGGAGCCGAGCAGAAACTGGATGGCCTTGCGGATATTGTCGTAGATGCGGCGGCCCTCCTCCACGGCGCCGACGATGGTGGCAAAGTTGTCGTCGGAGAGCACCATGTCGGCCACGTTTTTCGTCACGTCCGTGCCGGTGATGCCCATACCGACGCCGATGTCGGCGGCCTTGATGGACGGCGCGTCGTTGACGCCGTCGCCGGTCATCGCGGTCACGCAGCCGCCCCGCTGCCAGGCGGAGACGATGCGGGTCTTGTGCTCGGGCTGCACCCGGGCGTAAACGCTGATGCTCTGATAGGCCTGTTCAAAGGTCTCGTCGTCCATCGCGTCGAGCTCGGCGCCGGTGATGGCACGGTCTCCCTCGCGCAGGATGCCCAGCTCCCTGGCGATTGCCACGGCGGTATCCACATGGTCGCCGGTGATCATGATCGGGCGGATGCCCGCCTTGCGGCACTCGACGATCGCGTCCTTGACCTCCGGGCGCACCGGGTCGATCATGCCGCACAGGCCCGTAAAGCACAGGCCCTGCTCCAGCTCCGCGGGCTCATAGCTCAGCGGGCGGTCAAACCAGTGCCGCTCCGCCACGGCCAGCACGCGCAGCGCGCGGTCGGCCATCGCCTTGTTGGCGCGCAGGAGCTCGGTGCGGTCGTTCTCGGTCATCGGGACCATCTTTCCGTCCCGCAGCAGATGGGTGCAGCGCCCGAGCACCACGTCCGGCGCGCCCTTGGTGTACTGCACGCAGCCGTTTTCCGTCAGATGCACGGTGCTCATCATTTTGCGCAGGGAGTCGAAGGGCGCCTCGCCGCAGCGCACAAAGCTGCGCTTGAGCGCGTTCTTGTCGAGGCCGAGCTTCCAGGCCCAGGCCACCAGCGCCGCCTCGGTCGGCTCGCCGGTGACGGCGCCCTGCTCGTCCACCTCCGCGTCGCAGCAGAGCGCCATGCCCTGCGCGGCGCGCGCGGCGTCCTCGCCGACATACTCCACCACGGTCATGCGGTTCTGGGTCAGGGTGCCGGTCTTGTCCGAGCAGATGATCTGCGCGCAGCCGAGGGTCTCCACCGCGGTCAGGCGGCGGATGATGGCGTTGCGTTTGGACATATTCGTGACACCGATCGACAGCACCACGGTCACGACGGCGACAAGGCCCTCCGGGATCGCGGCGACAGCCAGGGACACGGCGACCATGAAGGCGTTGAGCGCAAGGTCAAAGCTCAGAGAGCCCGCGCGCAGCAGCTGCACGAGGAACACCGCCGCACAGATGCCCAGCACCAGCCAGGTCAGCACCCTGGAGAGCTGGCTCAGCTTGCGCTGCAGCGGGGTCTGCCCCTCCTCGGCCTGCGCCAGCGCGCCTGCGATCTTGCCCATCTCGGTGTCCATGCCGGTGGCGGTGATGAGCGCGGTGCCGCGCCCGTAGGCCACCGAGGAGCCCATATAGACCATGTTTTTCCGGTCGCCGAGCGGCACGTCCTTCGCGCCCTCGCCGAGGCGGATGGCCTCGATCATTTTATTCACCGCGACGGATTCGCCCGTCAGCGCGCTCTCCTCGATCTGCAGGCTGGCAGCTTCGAGCAGACGACCGTCCGCAGGCACAGCGTCGCCAGCCTCGAGCAGCACCACGTCGCCGACGACCAGCTCCTCGCTTTTGACGACGCAGAGCTTGCCGTCCCGCAGCACGCGGGAGCTTGCGGCGCTCATCTCCTGCAGCGCTTCGATGGCCTTCTCGGCCTTGTTCTCCTGATAGACGCCCAGCACGGCGTTGACCAGCACGACGGCGAGAATGATAATCACGTCGGTGTAGCTGTCGCCCTGCAGCCAGGCGAGCACGCCGCTGACGGCGGCCGCGGCCAGCAGGATCAGGATCATCGGATCGGCCAGCTGCTCCAGAAAGCGCCGGAACAGGGATTTGCCCTTCGCCGCGGCGAGCTTGTTTTTGCCGTTTTGCTCGAGCCGCCGGGCGGCCTCTTCGGTGCTCAGGCCCTCGGCATCGCTGCCGAGCTCGCCGAGCACGGTTTCCTTCTCTTCACAGTAATAGCGCATTGTTCTCCTCCATGAAAAAAGACCTTTACAGCCTTTGTAGTCTGTAAAAGTCTTGCAAAATACTGATATCGGTATCTGCTGCGCCGAACCGGGAGACCCGGTCGGGAATGGCGACGCAGCAGCGCCTGTCCGGCGCCTGCTACTCCCTTTTGACGGGAAACATGGTATCACAGGCGGCCGGACAAGTCAAGAAAAACCGGGATCTTTCCGGGGCAATATTCAAGGTCTGTTCACACAATTTACAGGGCGTCACACATTGAAGCGGAACATGGTCACGTCTCCGTCCTGCATCACGTAGTCCTTGCCCTCGAGGCGGAAGAGGCCCTTTTCCTTGGCGGCGGCCATCGTGCCGCAGGCCTTGAGATCCTCAAAGGCCACGATCTCGGCGCGGATGAAGCCGCGCTCGATGTCGGTATGGATCTTTCCGGCGGCTCTGGGCGCCTTGGTGCCGCGCACGATCGTCCAGGCGTGCACGTCGTCCTCGCCGGCGGTGAGGAAGGAGATATAGCCCAGCAGGTCGTAGGAGGTTCGGATCAGCCGGTCGAGCCCCCGCTCGGTCAGGCCGAGATCCTCCATGAACATCTGCGCCTCCTCCTCGTCGAGCCCGGCCAGATCCTCCTCGAACTTCGCGGCCACGGGCAGCACCGCCGCGCCGCTCTTCGCGGCGTAGTCGGACAGGGCCTTGAAGTTCGCGTTGTCGGCATAGTTTGCCATGCCCTCCTCGTCGAGGTTCGCCGCGTAGATCACGGGCTTGACGGTCAGGAGCCCGCCGTCGGCCAGAATGTCCTTGTCCTCGTCGGTGAAGGGGAAGTCGCGGGCGGGCTTTTCGTCGGTCAGATGGGCGATCAGCGCCTCGCACATCTCCGCCTCGCGCTTGTATTTCTTGTCGCCGCCCTTGGCGTTTTTCTTCGCGCGCTCCAGGCGGCGCTCGACGATCTCAATGTCGGCGAGGATCAGCTCCAGCTCGAAGCTCTCCGCGTCGCGCACGGCGTCGGCCGGCTCCAGGAAGAGATCTTCGTTGTCGAAGCAGCGCACCACCTGCACCAGCGCGTCGACCTGCCGGATGGCCTGAAAGACCTCGTTGCCCTTGCCGCCGGAGCTGACGCCGGGCACGTCCACAAAGTCAATGCTGGCGGGGCTGTACTTCTTCGGGTGATAGTACTCGGCCAGCCAGTCGAGGCGCTCGTCCGGCACCTTGGCCTGACCGATATTGGGCTTGGCGTTGGCCGCGGTATAGCCTCCCGTCTCCGCTTTGGAGCCGGTCAGCGCGTTAAACAGCGTCGTCTTGCCCACGTTGGGCAGACCCACTATGCCTAATTTCATTTATGTCCACTCTCCTTCAAAAAATCCAGTGTTTTCAACGGTTTGCGGCTTTTGCTCTTTCGGCGTTTACGCACTTTTTACGCACTTTTACGCACTTTTGGCTGGTACGAGGGGCTGACAGGACTCAAATTGACGCACGGCTTTATCCAGCGATTCATCCGTCACATGAACATACCTGTCCATGGTTGTCTTGATGCTGGCATGGCCGAGCAGCTTTTGGAGCACCTTCGGCTGCATCCCACTTTCAATGGCCCGCGTCGCGTAGGTGTGCCGCAGCGCGTGCATACAGAAATGCTCGATGCCCGCCTCGTCGCAGAGCTTGTACAGGTGCGTATCATAGGAGCTGTTCTTCGCCGGTTCTCCGGTGCGGAAATTGACGAACACCAGATCGCGCATCACGAGCTTCCGCGTAACGCCGGTTCTTCGGTCGATGTATTCCAGCGTCTGATCCAGCAGCGGAGACTCCTTTCGGCCTGCGCTTTTTGCCTTGACTTCCTGCAGGATCTCGATCGCCCGGTTTGTGAGCGGAATGGTTCGATAGCTCTGCTGCGTTTTCGGCGGCCCGGCGCGCCATTGCGTCTGCTTATGCCGGTATTCCAGCGTTTTGTTGACCGTCAACGTCCGCTTCTTGAAGTCGATCGCGTCCCAGGTCAGACCGATCAACTCGCCGGTGCGCAGCCCCGTTTCCAGCACGAGCTCGTACTGGCAGTAGTTGTGCGATCGTCTGGCCACCTCCAGAAATTTGACCTGTTCCTCCACCGTGAGGAAGTGGATATCATCCACAGCCCGGACGGGCTTGGTATAGCGCACGCCGTCCATCGGGTGCCTGGGGATCAGATCGTTCATCTTCGCAGCCTTGAGCATCGTACCCATGGTGATGTACGCCTGCCGGATCGTCGAGCCCGCGTACACGGCGTCCATCCGGTTGAGCACCATCTTGCAGTGCATGGGCTTGACGTCCGTCAGCAGCATGCCCCCGATCACGGGCTGGATGTTGTGCTTGTACCTTTCCCGGTAATTTCGTCGGGTATTCGGTGCGAGATCGCCGACGATGTTTTCGATCCAGAACTCAAACCAGGCATCCACCGTCATGTCCGTGACCACAGGGATCTCGCTGTGCTTATCCTTGTACCGGGCTTCCTCCAGCCAGTTACGGGCTTCCGGAAGCGTCTTGAAGTATTTTCCGTGCTCCCTGCCAAATCTGTCGTCAAATCTGGCGTGATACGTACCGTCCTTTCTCTGATAAATCCCTTTGCCGCATTCTTTGCCTTTCAGGTTTTTACCCAATCTTGACCTTCCTTTCCCTGCTTTGAGAAAAGGAGGCCGCTGCAACGAGAAGTATTATACCAAACAGCCTCCGTTTTCTCAAGACCGCGGGCCCTCAAATTACCAATTTGTTTCGGATAAATTCTTCGAATTCCCTTCGCTTGACCAGCTTCTTTTTCCCGACGAAGAGCACGAAGGGGCAGTTTGGAGAGCGGAGCATATAGTCGATCTTGTTGATCCCGATGTTGCTGTATTCTGCCGCTTCCCGGATCGTCAGCGTCAGCTTCTGCGGGATCGGTACTCTTTCCGTTTCCATTTCAGTATTCATGCGCTCTCCTTTCCCTCCAACAGGCCTCTTACAAAACTCAGCTTCTCCTGCTGATCCTTTCGGCGCAGGCTTTCTCCCTTAAAGCGGATCGGAACCGTCATGGACAGCACACGGTCATAGATTCTGGCCCGATCGGTGTCCTCGGGCTTTTTCAGCTCGGATAGGGTCAGATTGGTCGTGATGATGAGCGGCTTGCCGTTCATGGCGCGCCCGTCGATCACACGGCAGACTGTTTCCAGACCGAACCTGGTGTCCCGCTCCATGCCGAAATCATCCAGAATCAGCAGAGGATAGGCGCAGAGCCTGCGGATATACTCGTTACGCCCGTCGAAGCCGTGGTCGATCACCGCACCGAGACCGGTCATGCAAACAGATACCTCCTGCTCGATCAGGGCATTCGCGATACTGGCAGCCAGAAAGCTCTTTCCTGTTCCCACATCGCCCCACAACAGGAGGCCGACATGTTTCTCCTGCACGTCCCGCCAATGCTCCACATAGCGGCGGCAGATCTCTGACTGACGGCTGCGCTGTGTGTCCGCCTCAAAGGTCCAGCTCCGCATGACCGGCAGCGGGAAGCAGGCGGCCCGAAGCCTGTCCACGGTGCTCTGGTGCTCCTGTTTGCGGCGCTCTGCTTCCGCGCGCTCCCATTCAGCCCGCTGGCAGGCGCAGGGCACAGGATGACGATCCCTCCCGCCAAACAGAAGACCATCCTTGAAAAAGGTCTCCTTCGGCTCTCCGCAGACGCCGCAGATCAGCAGACCGTCAGCGCCGAGGCGATCGTTTTCCCCGATTGCGGTTTTTGGAATTTCAAAGAAATCGAAGCTGTTTATAGGCTGTCCTCCCCATGATACGTATAATCCCGTCCTGTATTTCTCTCTGTATAAGTCTTCTTATTATATTTATTTGCAGCCGGTTTTCCGGCCCTCTCTTCACCGGATATCCGACTGTTATGCAGTCGGTTTTCCGACGCTTTGCCCGGCTCGCATTTCATCAGCTTTACATAGAGCAGATTCGGTTTGTTTCTGCCTTGGCTCTGGCGCTCCAGCAGGCCCGCCGTTTCCAGTTCGGACAAGGCGCTTTTCACTGCCGTCCGCCCGCGCTTCAGCGCTCGGCAAAGCTCGTCAACGGGGTATCGTATGTAGACGCGGCCGCGCTCGTCCACCCAACCGTTTTTCTGTGACAGGCAGGCGCGATGGAGCAGCAGTGCATACAGGGCGCAGGCAGTCATCGGCAGGCTGGTTTCAAGCAGAAACAGCGGATACGGAAGATACGGCGGGAGCGCTGTTCCAGCTGTGATATACATTCTTTCATCGTTTCCCGTTTACATCACCTTTCTTTCTCTGTCTCCAGCTTCTTGGCTGGGCGGATGACCGGATCGAGCTTCGATTTGATCCGGTACAGCGCCTTCAGCTCGTCACGGATCGGCTTGATCTGTTCGGATTCTGCGGCATATGCGGTGGTCAGCCTGTCCAGCTCCTTCTGCCAGGCTTTTATGGGGAGCTTGTGATCCGACGCGGCGGCGTCCAGTTTCCGCTTGGCAAGCAGAAAGAGATTGATCTCGCGCTCGTGCTCGGCCTTGTACTTGTCGCGGGCTTTCTTGAACTGGATGCTGTTCCATTCCTCGTAAATCGGCGTCAGCCGTTTGAACTCCCCGGCGAAGCGGATCAGCTCGCCGAGCTCTTTCATCCGCCCAGACCCGGCATTCAGCTCCGCTGTCATGGCCGCGGATTTCTGCTGGAAGTCCTGTAGGTAGGCGTCGAAGTCTGCCAGTGTGACGATCCCGCGCTCCTGCAGGATCAGCACCAGCTCGGAAAACTCTTTGAGGTTGCCGATCTTCGCTTTGTTCGACCATGCTCCGGCGTTGCGCTGCTCGAGGCGCTGCGTGAGCAAATCCGCCAGCACGGGCGACTGCGGCGCATTCAGCTGATCCTTGATCTCGGCAAGCCCCTGAAACAGCTCTTTGATGCGGCGGGTGATCTCCCGCAGCTTCTGATTCGTCGCACGGATCAGCCGATTGAGGCTGCCCTTGTCGGTGGCAATCCCGCGGGCCTCCATCTGCCGCACAGCCGGGCCTTCGTGCACCGTCGGGATCTGCTCGATGCCCTGCCGCGCGTAGGATCGGTTGTCGATGCGCTCGGGCAAACCCTTTTCTTCAAATTTGCTGTTACAGAGCTCCGCCCAGGCCTGTCGCCAGGCTTCCAAGCGTTCCGGGCTTCCCCAATCGGTGGTGGGCACAGCCTTGAATTCGTAATCGCCTTTGCCGTTCGGGATGCGGTTGCCGTGCTCGTCCAACAGGTACTCCCGCCGCTGCTTGTTGCCCCAGCTGCCGTCCGGGTTCAACGGCCGGATCGGGCACAGCACATGGAAGTGCGGATTCTGGATGCCGGCCTCGCCCGCGTCTTTCTCGTGGATCGCATAGTCCACGATCATGCCCCGGCTGACGAACTCATCTAGAAGGAACTGCCGCACCAGCTGCCGGTTCTCTTCCGTCGAGAACTCATTTTGCAGCGCGATATCGAAGCTGTAGGCGAGCTGTGCCTTCGGGTGCTGTTCGATTCTCTCGACCTCGTTCCAGAGTGTTTCCCGATCTTTGAGTCTCTCCGGCGCATGCGGGGGTAGCAAAATCTCCGAGCAGATCACGCCGCTCTTGCGTGTGTAGTCCGGGCTGTCGCCGTAATACTCGCTATGTAGTTTTTCTCCTGCGCGGTAGGCGGCTGCCGCGATGGCCGACTGTCCCGCGCTGCGCTTGATCTGCGTGACGTGGAAGTGAAACAGGGAAATTAACCATCACCTCCCGGCAGCAGGGGAAGGACAGACGGAAGGGAAAGGATTTGCTCCATCAGAGAGTAAAACTCCGCTTCGCCCATGTCCGTTGTCGCCGGGGCGAGGGATTCGATCGCCGCGCCTTTGGTAATCAGCCGATGCGCCCGCTTTTGCCGCTCGCCCTTTTCCAGATACGAAATCCTGTTCTTGAGTCGCTGCTGTTCATGTTGCAGTTGTTCCAGCTGTGCTTTGTCTTTCTCGTTTTGCTCTCGCAGCTTTTCAATTTTCTGGTTCAATACCAAGCCTCCTTCGCGATAAAAGCGTTACTTTGAGCTTCCGAATACCGAGATATCACCCCTCCCGTTTTGGCTCCGGAAAGTCTTGATTTTCCTGATCTTTTTCGGCTCTATTTTTCGACGCTGGCCCGTCTCCTTCTGGCGTATTCCGCCTGCTGCCGGCGCTTCACATTCGCTGCGCAGTCGGCGCAGTATTTGCTCCGGTTGGAGGCGGAGTAGTAGGTACGTCCGCACACCTCGCAGCGTTTTCGCTCGCCCTTTTTGATCAGCTCCTGCTCGAGTTCTTTCTCACCCGGCAGAACCGCCGTGAGAAACCAGCGGCAGATCAGCGAGCGCGTGATCAGCTGCGGGCAGGGGTAGGGGTCCAGCCCTTCCAGCAGGATGCAGTTGCCGTCGATATAATTGCAGCATTGCTTTTTCACCACCTTTTTCACTTTGCTTGCCTGCTCCGGCGTCATTCGTAGGATCTCGTTCAAGCCATTCCTCCTTACTGATTCGATTGCCCCCTTCACATAGCTCCAAATAACAACCGCTTTTGGGATCCTTGTTCATAGTTTGTTTACAATTTTTTCGCGCTTTCTCCCCAGGGATTTTCAACGCTCCGGCGGAATGCGCCGATCACTATTCAGTTGTCTTTTGCGGAGACCCTTTCACCAAGAACATATTTTCGCCCGGTTTTTACCCTGTATTTCACAGATTATTTACAAAGATTTTGAAAAAACTACAGAAACAAAAAAGCTGCCGGTAAGATAGACTTCTCCTGTCTATCCTACCGGCAGCCTCTCATAATACATGGCCAAACTGTCGGGAAACGGGTATATGACCGCTGCAAGGATTTACGCAATAGCGCTGTTTCAGCCCGACCTTGCCTTCTGTATACCTCTTATTCAGTTTTGCTTTGCCCTTCGGCAGAACTTACAGTAGCACCGGTTTAGACGAAATGCAAGAACATTTTTTGCCCGTCGGGAGACTTGATACAATTTTGTATCAAGTCAAGCGAGGCGAGAAAATAGTCATTGAAATTGGCGTCAAATGATATGTATAATAAAAATTTTTATGATCATTGTTCACATGAATTGTTCCGAGTAATCTGCGCTAATACACCGGGGGGATAGCTGCAAAGCAGCGCAAGGGGTGCAGCCCCTTGTACGGAGCAGCGCGACGCAAAAAGAAACGCTCAGACGTTTCAAAAAACTCCGTAGGACGCACAAACGGGCCAGCCGAAGTTAACCCGTATAGAAGTGCGCCCTTCGGATATTTGCCGCTCCAATTGTTTGGTGTTTCGGGCCTCGATCGAATCACAGAGAACCTTTTGCCAGCCGCTCTGTTCTGGATTCCTCTCGCATAGTATTCTGGCAGAGGTGAGCTGTCATTTTTCAAAAACTTGCGTCAGTGGTGAGAGAACGTGTTATAATCAAATTATAATTGCCGAGAGAGACCAACCGCTATTTAATCTGCACGAACCCGAAGGACGAGAATCACAGAAAGGCGTCAGACTATGGGAATCTACAGCATTGTTTTTGACCGGGACACCAGGGAGTTTTCAGAGCGTGGCGGAGCCGATGCGCGCGACGCTCTGTATTCCTGCGTCGAGATGGGCGACCTCGCACAGTTCGAGCAGGTGTTTCAGGCTTTCGACAAAGCGTTGATGGGACTTACCAGAAACGACCGGACGCACTACAAGTTTACCATTCAGTATGTTATGGCGCAGTTGGAACTGGTTGCCGTGCGAGGCGGCTTGTCGCTGATGGAGTGCAACGAGCTGGAGGACCGGTACTATCGCGAGCTGGAGAACACGGTCACTCCTGAGGAGGCCGTAAGTCTTCTGAAAAGCCACTGCCGGGCGCTGACGGAAATGATCGCCGAGTGCCGCGAACTCAGCCCCATCACCCGCGAATGCCGCTGCTATGTGCAAAACCATTTGTATGAGGATCTGTCCCTGCCCGCGATCGCTTCAGCTCTCCAGTACAGCGAGAGCTATCTCTCTCATAGATTCAAAGAAGACCTGGGGCAGAGCGTGAACGACTATATCCGCCAGATGCGTATTGCGAGAGCAAAGACTCTTTTGAGGCAGGATTATTCCGTCGCCCAGATCGCGAATATGCTGTGCTTTTCTTCCCAGAGCCATTTTGCCGCGGCCTTCAAGAAGGCGACGGGCGTCACGCCCACCGCCTACAAGAAGCTTGCCCCTTCCGAGTTAGAAGCATCAAGCCCCGAAAAAGCAGGAATTTGACAATTTGCAGCCGCTGCTTTGTATCTTCAAAGCGGCGGCTGCGTTATGCTAAATGCGAACAATCCCATAAACAGGAGGTTTTCGTATGTCATCCGAATCCAAAGTCCTGAATCCCGAGCGGATCCCCATGCGGCAGCAGCTGGCCTATGCCCTCAGTGAGCTGGCGTCCTGCCCCTTGTACACCATCGTCTTTACCTTCCTGACCTTCTTCTACACGGACGTACTGGGCATGAACGCCGGCACGGTGGGCATCGTGATCCTGGCCAGCAAGGTTTTCGACGGCATCAGCGACCTGTGGGCCGGCAACCTGATCGACCACACCCACACCCGTAACGGTTCGGCACGGCCCTGGATCCTGCGCGCCGCGATCCCGCTGGCGCTGAGCTATGTGCTGCTCTTTACCGTTCCCAATCTGGGCAATATCGGCAAGATCCTCTATATCTTCGTCACCTATAACTTCGCCATGACCGTGGCCTTCACCATCAACAACTGCGCCATCAACGCGCTGCCGGTCTACATGTCCAACGACACCACCAGCCGCTCCTCCGCCTACGCGGTGCGCACGATCTTCGCCGGCGTGGTGCAGATGGCCGTGTCCATGGTGTTTCTGAACCTGGTGGAGAGCTTCGGCGGCGGCCAGGCGGGCTGGATCAAGGTCTCCGGCGTTTTGGCCGCGATCTCGCTGCTCTTCAGCCTTGTCGTCTATTTCGGCACCCGCGAGCGCGCCGTCAAAACCGACGAGGAGAAGGTGGAGAACGTCCCCTTCAAGACCGCCATCGGATCGGTTCTGCAGAACAAATACTGGTTCATGGTGCTGGCCATGATCCTGATCATCGCCCTGCACCAGGTCGCGACGCTGACCGTGGGCGTGTATTACGCCAAGTACATCCTGCTGGATGAAAAGCTGGCGGGCAATCTGGTGCTGTATCACCACCTGGGCGGCGCCGTCGGCATGCTGGCCATGCCCTTCATCCTGCGCACCGGCATCTCCAAGCGAAACGCCGTGTTTGCTGCAGGCCTGTGCATGGTCGCCGGCTCGCTGATTTCTGTCTTCCGCGGCGACGGCGTCTTTCTGATCGCCTCTCTGGCCCTGCGCGGCATGGGCTTTGGCATCACCAACAGTCTCTACTACGGCATGCTGGCTGACTCCGTGGACTACGGGGAATGGAAGACCGGCATCCGCGCCACGGCGGTCACCACCAGTGCGGCCAGCGTCGGCAATAAGCTCGGCTCCGGCCTCGGCTCCGCACTGATCGGGCTGGCGCTCTCTGCCGCCGGCTACGACGGCCTCCAGGCCGTTCAGACCGCGTCCGCCGTCTCCTGCATCCGCGTCGTGTTCGTGGTGCTGCCGCTGGTGCTCTATGTTCTGCTGCTGGTGCTGATGTACTTCTACAAGCTGGATGCGCAGCTCCCGCAGATCCGGGAGGAGCTGGACCGAAAAAACAACGCGTGAGGTCAGACATGAACAAGCTATCTGTAAAGCATCTCCCGTCCAACCCCTCGCTGACCGGGCTCTGCCGCCTGATCCCCGACGTCGTCTACTCCGAGTCGCAGGGGAAGAGCCTGCACATGGATCTGCTCGTCCCCTGGACGGCGGAGCGTCCCGGCTTTGAAAAGCGCTGCCCTCTGATCGTCTTCATCCAGGGCAGCTCCTGGACGACGCCAGACCGGGGCTATGAGATCCCGCAGCTGAGCTTCTTTGCCCGGCAGGGTTTTGTGGTCGCCACGGTGGAGCACCGCAGCATTTTTGAGGGCGCGGCCTTCCCAGCCTTTCTCGAGGACGTGAAGTGCGCCATCCGTTTCCTGCGGAAGCATGCGGAAAAATACGCCGTTGACCCGGAGCGCGTCGCCGTCTGGGGGACCTCCTCCGGCTCCAACGCGGCCATGCTGGCCGGTCTGACCGGCGGAGACGAGAGGTTTGCCACGGAGGAATACCGTGAGTTTTCCGATGCTGTCCAGGCTGTCGTGGGCTGCTTCGGTCCGGCGGACATCAAGGATCTGGTCTGGAGCGCCCGACACTCGGCAGCCATCGCGCCGGTGCTGACGGCGGCCTTTGGCGCGGACGAAAGCCGGTGGGAGCGTGCCATGGCCGACTTTAGCCCCATTACCTATGTTGAAAAGGGCAAGGCGATCCCGCCCTTCCTGCTGTTGCACGGCAACAGCGACGTGGAGGTTCCCTATGAACAGAGCTTTCGTCTTGTGCAGAAGCTGTTAGACTGCGGCGCGTCCGTCTCCGCTGTCTGCGTGGACGGCGCGGGACATGAGTGGGACTTCTGGAGCCAGGCGGTCTATGAAGAGATCCTGGCATTTCTGAGGGGAAAACTTCTGGATAAATAGCCGCGATATAATGAACAAGGCTCTGCGTGATCATCTTCACGCAGAGCCTTGATTTCTCTATGCGATTTTCCGAACGGACCTCAGGTTGCTCTAGGCCCCTTTTCGGAAACCCAGCGTCGATTCCCGTTCGATCAGGTAAGTTTCCGTATAAACGGTTCGGTAATCGAGAGCGGGTTCTTTGATGCGCGACAGCAGCAACCGGGCAGCCTCGCAGGCCATAATCTGGGTGTGGATGTGTACTGTGGTCAGCGAGAGAAGCCTGGATTTCGGGGAATCGTCGAAGCCGCAGAACAGAACGTTATCAGGAACCCGGATCCCCCGTTCACGGAGCACCGCCATGGCGTCCAAGGCTACAAAGTCGTTGGCACAGATGAAGACGTCGGGCAGTTCTTTTAATTCGCTGAGAAAGCGATCCATCTCCGGGCCTTTGTTGTGGCAGAGGAGAAAGCGTTCCTCCACCGGTGCGCCCTCCATCATCATGGCGTTCCGGAAGGCAAGATACCGTTCATAGAAGGACTGGCAGTGTTCCCAATTTCCGAGAAAGCCGATCCTGCGCTTTCCTCGGGCCAGCAGCTCCCGCACAAGGCGAGTGATTTCCACAGTGTTTTCCATATAGAGCTGGTCACAGGGGAGGCTTTTTCCCTCGCGTTTGCAGGGTCCGTCCACAAACAGGATGGGAAGCCCCAGGGAACAGAGCATTTCCCCATAGCGGTAGTCGAAAAGCTCAAAGCAGATCAGTCCGCTGACCTGGTTCGCCTGTAGAGTCCTTGGCAGACTCAGCTTCACGATGTTTTCCTCGTCTACCCGATGGAGATTCAGCGTATATCCAGCCTGCGTCATCTCCTGATGAAAGCGATCCATCATCACGGAAGCAAAGTGAGACTGAGTGAAGAGCCTGGTGGTCAGCAGGGCGATCTCGCCCTGGTATCCACGCTCTTTGACCTCGGCTTCCTCCTGAGGCGTCTGCGTCTGAGTCTGGGCATAGGAAAACTGCTTGTAGCCCATTTCCACGGCTTTCTGCAGGATCTTTTGCCGGGTGCTCTCTGAGATGCCCTCCGAGTTGTTGATTGCTTTGGATACTGTGTTCCGGGATAGGCTTAACTCATCGGCAATATCCTGGATAGTGACTTTCTTCTTCATGAACCCGATTCCTTCTTCCTTGAGCGTGCGATAAAGGTTTTTCACACTGCGTAAGCGCAGCATTATCAGGTCAAAATATCATACTTCTCCACGTCGATCAAGGCTTTGCCCTGGGCCTCGAAGCTGATGCCATCGGCACTCATAGGAGTGTAGAAGGTCATGGAGAGCACCTGCTCGCCGTCGTTGACAAAGACCTCGGCACTGAATCGGTCCAGGATGATGCGCAGCTTCAGCTCGCCGCTGCGATCCCGCACAAAGCATTTCCGCTCGTGGACAAAGTCCCGGTTGTAGCCGGAATGGACCCGGCTGATGCGCAGAGTGGAGGAATCCGGGCGGTAGGAGAGGGAGGAATAGTGTTGGCTGCCCTTGGCGAATTTCACACGGAACACGCTGTAGGGATCTGAGGGCTGGGGGCGCACGGTCACGGTCAGATCCAGAGCCCGGCCGTATACGCCCTGCAGCACAGTCTCGGCCCGGACAGGGACTTTTTCATAGGACACCCGGCGGCCGTGGAGTTTTTCCAGTTCCCGGATCGGATTCTGGATCAGCCGTCCATCGCGCAGGGAGAGTTCTCTGGGCAGGGACATCTGACCGAACCATTTGCTGTCTTCGGGCGCAATGCAGGTATCCCAGTTCTGCAACCAGCCGATCATCACCCGGCGTCCATCCTCGGTCAGAACGGTCTGGGGGGCGTAGAAGTCGATGCCGTAGTCGATGGCCTGGACCCGATCCCGGAGGAAGGCGCCTTTTTCCTCGTCCTCGGAGCCGATCAGGCAGAGCGTGCCGTTGCCGTTGTGAAACTCCATGCCGACCTGGCACATGTCCTGGGGACTGACCAGGAGCACTTTCTTCCCGTCCAGAGAGAAGTAATCCGGGCACTCCCACATCTTGCCGTATTCGTTGTAGCAGCGATCCAGGATGGAGCGGAAGCGCCAGTGGATGGCGTCCTCACTCTCAAAAAGCAGGATGGCGCCGCTTTTGTCGTCGCTTCGGTTGCCGATGACGCAGGCAAAGCTGCCGTCGTCACGCCGAAATATCTTCGGGTCCCGGAAATCGTAAATGCTGAACCCCTCCGGGATGTCGGACGCATCCAGAATGGGGTTGTTTTCATATTTGACGTAGTTTTCTCCGTCTCCGAAGGCCAGACACTGGGTCTGATAGTCCTTCTTGGTGCCGTCCTCCAGCCGCTCGGAGCGAACACCGGTGTACATCAAGAGCTGCCTTCCGTCGTCCAGCTCGATGGCAGAGCCGGAGAAGCAGCCGGTTTGGTCATAGCTTTCCTCCGGTGCCAGAGCGGCCGGCAGATAGCGCCAGCGCAGCAAGTCGGAGCTCACCGCATGGCCCCAGTGCATGGGACCCCACTTGGTGGAATAGGGATGATACTGGTAGAACAGATGATACTGCCCCTTGTAAAAGGAGAAGCCGTTGGGGTCATTCATCCAGCCGATGCGGGGCGTGAGGTGAAAGAGCGGGCGCTCTTCGTCCCGGATGAAGGAGCCGTATTGCGCCTCAAATTCCCGCGCCTTCTGTAATACTTCGTTGTTCATGGGAATAGGGTCCTCCTGTGGATGTTGCTACAGCCGCATCCCGCAGGATGCGGCTGTAGTTGCCGGGGGTATGATGAAAGGGGAGCAATAATCAACCGGGTTGGTTATTTGCTCTGCAGGTAACGGGTGTAGGCGTCCTGATACACGCTCAGCAGGCGGGACATGCCGCAGTTGTCCTCCAGCATCTGAAGGTAGGCGTTCCACTCCTCGTCGGTGGGGCCGCCGTTCTTGAGCCAGGTGCCCTCATACTCCGCGACCTGGCTGGTGAAGTCGGCCTTGTAGCGGGAGATGACTTCCAGTTCCTCAGCGGTGAAGGTCACGTCGTTGGGGTAAGAAACGGGGGCTTCCACATAGGGCATCCACTGCTCCTCAATGTCGTGCAGACGCTGAGTGGCGCGGTCTTCCATGTAGAAGACGCTGTTGTAGTACTCGGGCAGGATCAGACGGGGCCCGAAGACCTCGTACTGGCCCTTCAGCTCGCCGGCGCTCTTGCCGAACTGGGCCTTGGCCGCTTCATCGGTGATGACCTGCCAGACGCCATTGGCGTCCTTTTCAGTGAAGTAGATGCCGATGGGGCCGTACTGCAGCTGCATGACGGTCTCGGGATCGTACCACTGGTCAAAGTAGCGGAGCAGGCCTTCGGGGTTGCCGCAGGCGGCGGTCACGTTCAGGTTGCCGGAGGTGACGCCCGGGCCGGAGCGGATGGTGAGGTTGCGGGTGTTGGCATACTCGGTGCCCTCGGGGCCGTACATCGGGGGCAGGAACACAAAGTCATCGGCATGGTCGCCGGCGATCTCGTTGATCTCCCACCAGGTGGTGACACCAACGCGGCCCTGGCTGACCTTGGCGATCAGCTGGCTGGTGGACTGGGAGAACATCTCCAGGTCCATCAGACCCTCGGCATACCAGTCATGGAAGTAAGTGACGGCATCGCGGTAGGGCTGGGTGGCGCAGACGAATTCGACGGTGCCGTCGGGCTTGGCCAGCAGGTCAAAGCAGATGTCGGAGGTGAAGTTGGTGAAGCCAAAGCCGGCGTAGAAGATCTCCTGGCCCCAGCACCACTGGTCATAGCCCGTGGACATGGGGACGGTGGTCCCGACGCCGCCCATGTTGTTGTCACGGAAGGCAACCAGCGCGTCATGCAGCTGGGTGAGGTTCTCAGGGATGTCGAGGCCGAGCTCGTCGAGCCAGGTCTTGTTGATCATGGAGAACTCGGGAACCGCGTAAATGCTGAGGTCGTCGCTGGCACCGATGGCGGCGGTTCCCATCAGCTCGCCAGAGGGCAGGCCATAGATGCAGCCGTCAGCCTGGGTGATACCGGCCTTGATGTCGGGGTGCTTATCGAGGATCGCGGAGAGGTTGGGCATGATCTCGGGGGTGATGTAGGGAGTGAGGTCGATGAAGGTGCCGTCTTCGCCATACTCCATGATGTCGTTCTGGCTGAAGCCCACAGCGATGAAGGCGTCGGGCAGCTGGTTGCCGCCGATGAGCACGCCGACCTTTTCACCGAGAGAGTCGCTCATAAGATCCCATTCGATCTCAACGCCGGCCTTCTCAGCCAGCTCCATGAGTACGGGGTTGGAATCGTTGCCGCTGGAGAGGGCGGACATGCCGCCGACGATCAGAAACTCGTTCTGATTCTCGTCGCCGCGAGTCTGAACACCGCCGCCACCGCAGGCGGCCAGACTCAGCACCATAGCGAGAGCGAGAACCATGCAAAGAAGCTTTTTCATAGTGTGTTTCCTTTCCTTAATTGTTAATGGGCTTTAGCCCTTGACAGCACCAGCCATGAAGCCCTGCTCGAAGTACTTCTGCACGAAGGGGTAGATGATGAGCATGGGCGCCGCGGCCACGATCATGGAGGCGAACTTGACGAGCTCCGCAATGCGGTTGGACTCGGCATAGCTCATGCCGCCGGTCATGCTGGTCATGGCCTCGGTGGTGATCAGAATGCCGCGCAGCACCAGCGGGAAGGGGTACTGATCCTTCTGCAAATAGATAAGGGCGGTGAACCAGTCGTTCCAGAAAGCCACCATGGAGAACACCACGATGACCGCCATGATGGAGCGGCTCAGGGGTACCACGACCCGCACGAAGGTGGTCAGAGCATCCGCACCGTCGATCTCCGCCGCTTCGAACATGTCCCGGGGGATGTTGTTTTCGAAGAAGTTGCGGACGATGATGACGTTGCCCATGCCCACGCCACCGGGGAGGAACAGAGCCCACATGTTGTTCAGAAGGCCCGTGTCGCGCACAACCAGGTAGGTTGGGATTAGACCGCCGCCGAAGTACATGGTAATAATGAAGAAGATCGAGATCCACTTGCGGCCGGGGAGATCCCGTTTTGACAGAGGATAGGCCGTGATGTAGACCGTGACGACGGAATAGAGCGTACCGATGATCGTGTACTTCACGGAGTTGATGAAGCCGTTGAGCAGGTTGGAGTTGGAGAAGACCGCCTTGTAGCCCTCCAGTGTGAACTTCGAGGGCAGCAGGAAGGTCTTGCCGGCGTACACGTCATAGGGGTCGGAGACCGAGGCGACGATGACGTAGTAGAGGGGGTAGGCGATCAGGAGCATAATGATGGCTGTCGCCACGACCAGGATGATGTCACTGGTCTTGTCGGACATGCCGGTGGATAACTGTTTCTTGTTCATCCTTCACCCTCCCTCAGACGAAGCTGACGTCGGCTGCCTTCTTGGCGATCTTGTTGACAATCACAAGAAGGATGATATTGATGACCGTGTTGAACAGGCCTATGGCCGTCGAATAGCTGTAGGCATGGTCTACGATACCTTGCTCGTACACATAGACCGCGATGACGTCCGACGTGGCCTTGTTCAGCTGAGTCTGCAGCAGGAAGACCTTTTCAAAGCCAACGCTCATGAGGCCGCTGGTCGCCATGATAAGCTGGAGGATGATCATCGGGATCAGCTCCGGGATATCGATGACGCGGATGCGCTGCCACATGGAGGCGCCGTCGATCTTGGCCGCCTCATACAGGCCGGGATCGACCGCCGACAGGGTCGCGAGGTAAATGATCGTGCCCCAGCCGGCATCCTGCCAGATACCGGAGGAGATGTAGATCGTGCGGAAGGCTTCGGGCAGGGTCATGAAGTCCACCTGCTTACCGATCAGCAGGTTAATAAGACCGCCGTAGGGGCTCAGGAAGATGCGGATCATACCGCAGACGACCATGATGGAGATAAAGTGCGGGGCGTACAGCACGGTCTGAACGACACGTTTGTACTTGTGGAAACGCAGCTGGTTGATCGCAAGGGCCAGAATGATGGGAACCGGGAAGCTCCAGAGCAGGCTATAGAGGCTCAGCTTCACGGTGTTGACGATCATTCTCCGGAAGGTTGGCGCCGTAAAGAAGCGCTCGAACCACTGCCAGCCGACCCACTTACTTCCAAAGAAGCCGCGGGCGGGCTTGTAGTCCCTGAACGCGATCTGGATGCCGTACATGGGGATATACTTATAAATGATCGTGATGACGACGGGGATCACCAGCAGAAGATAGAGCTGCCAGTTCTCCGCGATCCGTCTGCCGAGGGTCTTGCCGCCGAGCTGTTTGGGCTTGGCGGTCTTTGCCAGGGAACTCACTGTGCGTATCCCTCCTTATGTATTGATGTGCCGGGGATCTGTCCTGCCGTCTCCTTGCCGGGTCACCAACCTGTACGCGGAGCAAGCAAAACACCGTGAAACGTTATTTTAGAACATCATAAAAATAGCATGAAGAGTCATTCCCCGTCAACAGAAAATTCACAATTTAAACGCGAAGCAAAGCATTTTTGAGGATATCAACAATTCTGCGGCATGTTTTTTGTTCGATTTCACGAGTGGAATCGTTTCATGAACATCTTTACAAAACGGGAGAGCGGGCGTATACTGCAATCATGAAGTTTCATCGCGATTTCATGAAACGAGGGATCCCAATGTCTGAGAAAAGTAACGTCCCTACTATGAAGGATGTCGCACGGGAGGCCGGCGTGGCGCTGGGCACCGTATCCAAGGTCGTAAACGGCATTCCCGTAGGTGAAGAATATCGCCTTCGCGTGGAGGCGGCCATCGAAAAGCTCAATTACCGCGTCAGCAGCTATGCCCGCGGCCTGCGCAGCAGCAAAACCTATACCATTGCCGTCATGGTGCCGAATCTGATCAGCCCCTTCTTCGCCAAGCTCGTCAACTGCATCAATCAGGAGCTGACGGCGCGGAAATACCGCATGCTCTTTTACGCGACGGACTATGACCCCGCGCAGGAGCAGGAGCTGGTGCATCTGGCCGAGCAGCAGAAGGTGGACGGCATCATCTGCCTGAGCTACAATCCGAAGCTGCAGGTCTCGCCGGACGTGCCGCTTGTCTCGATCGACCGCTACTTCGGCGCGCAGATCCCCTGCGTGGCCAGCGACAACTACGGCGGCGGGCGGCTGGCCGCGGAGAAGCTGGTGGAAAACGGCTGCAGAAGCCTCGCCTTCCTGCGCATCGGCTCCCGGCTCACCAACGAGCCGAACAAGCGCAAGGACGGCTTCGTCGCCGCCTGTGAGGCGATGAATGTGCCCTATACGCTCAAGATCATCGACGACGGCACGCCCTACACCGCCTTCTATGAGTTCCTGGAGGAGCATTTCCATGACGGAAGGCTGGATTTTGACGGGATCTTCTGCGTGACGGACTCGCTGGCCTATCTCATTCGCAACACGGTCATGCGGATGGGCCTGCGGGTGCCGGAGGACGTACAGATCATCGGCTTTGACGGGGTGCAGTATTTCGGCGATCTGGATTATGTCGGCTCGACGATCGTCCAGCCGCTCGAGGCCATCGCCGCCAACTGCGTGGAGCTGGTGCTCTCGCCGCGCGGCGAGAACGCGCCGGCGCTGCTGTGCCTGCCGGTCAGCTATGCCTGGGGCGGCACGACGAAGGGCTGAACCGTGGCGAGCGAATATTTAAAATGGAAGGCGCGGGACGAAAAGCCCGCCCCGCCGCCCCCGGAGCTGACTAAAAAGGAAAAGGCGCGCAACTGGCTGTATTATCATAAGCTCCATCTGATCGCCGCGGCGGTGATCCTCTGGATCGCCGGCAGCATGCTGTGGAACGTGCTGGGCATCGGCCAGACCAGGCCGGACTATATCTTCGCCTATATTGGCCGGGATACGCTGCCGGAGAACCAGGCAGCCGCTTTGGAGTCGGCACTGTCCGCCCTGGGTGAGGACGTGAACGGCGATGGCAAAGTAGTCGCGGAGCTGCGGCAGTATGCGACCGACCGCAGCGGTGATGTGGAGACCACGCTGTACTACAACAGCGCGGCCAATACCCAGCTCCTGGCGGACATCACCGCCGGAGACAGCTATTTTTTCTTGGCGGAGGATCCGCAGAGCGTGCAGCGGAGCTATCAAATCTTCGCCAATTTGGACGGAACGCCGCCTGCGGACGGCGATTACGAGGCCGCGGACAAGGTCTTTCGACTGGGCGAGCTGCCGACACTTGCGGAGTTGGACGGCCTTTCCGATCTGTATCTCGGCAGACGCTGTTATTACGATGAAAAACAGGCTGCGGCCCAGACGGCCAACGAGGCCTTTTGGAAGGTTCTGACGGAGGGGGCGGTCAAGTGAAAAAATACTGGCTTCTGCTTGCTGTGCTTGCCCTGTTCCTGACCGGCTGCGGCCGGCAGGACATGCACCGGGAGTGGGATGAGAACTGGACGCGCTTTGGCGACCTGATGGCGGCCGAAGCGCCGGAGGATTTTGTGCCAGGAGAAAACAACGACGCGCTTTCTCTGAACGGAATTTGGTATGCGACATGGGTCTGCGGTGAGTCAAGGACCGTACAGACTGCAGAAGACGAGAAAGCGACCGCCTATGACGCGCAGATCTATCTGCTGGTCCGGGAGTGCGGCAGCGAAGATGAGGCAAACGCCAATATCCAAGACTGGATCGAGCGGGAATCGCAGAGCTACGAGGCTGGCGGCAGTTACGAGCTTTCCGCTGCTGAACAGCACTTTTCCTGTCTGCCGTTGCTTTCTGCGAGTACAGACAATCCCTATTCCCACGGTGCGGCTGCGTTCGCGGTTCGCGGGGATCTGGCCATCAGCGCAGAGCTTTTGTGTGCCGATGGGTTTGACGGCGATGCGCAGACGATCCTGGAGTCGTTTTTAAACGGCATTCACTACGGAGAATAGGAGGCGATCCCATGGGTCTTTTTTTTGCGGGCAGCGAAGAACGTTTCACACCCGGCGTTCGGAAAAGCGGCTTCCCCCGGTATAAGGAAGTGCTGGAGGGAAACTGGAAGGATTTTATCAAGGTTGGCTTCATCACCTTGCTGTTCTTTATCCCTCTTGCAGCAGGGCTGGTCTATGCCGTTGGCTCACAGAGCGCGCTGACCGCGATCGCCGCGGGGTTTGTGGGCGGCGCGATCTCCGGGCCGGGTTTTGCCTGCATGGAGGATCTGATCCTGCGCCGTCTGCGGGACGATCTGGCGGATTGGGGCGTGAGCTGGAAGCGCTCGATGAAGCAAAACTGGAAGGCCTCGCTTTTGCCCGGCGCGGTGCAGGGTCTGTTCCTCGGTCTGCTGGTGTTCGCCGGAGCGCTGATCCTCTGGGGCGCGGCGCCGGTCACACCGGGTAACCTGGTTTTGCTGGCGGTCTCCACCCTTCTCGGCACGATGGTGCTCACGGTCTGGTGGCCGCAGGTAGTTCTCTTTGAGCAAAAGCCGCTGCTGCAGATCAAAAACGCGGTGCTTTTCTGCATCTTCCATTTCGGCAAGGTTCTGGGATCGGCGCTGCTTCAAATGGCCTGGTGGGCGGTGATGTTTCTCTTTCTGCCTTGGACAGCCTTCGTGGTGCCGGTGCTGGGCGTGTGGTACATCCTGTTCGTAGCGCTGCATTTGATTTATCCCATGCTGGACGAGGATTTCCATGTGGAGGAACAAATCGAAGAGAAGTTCCCCGGGAGGATGGGCCTATGAAGGAGATCCTGGCGGAAAACCGCTTTCCGATGACAAAGGCGCTCTATTTTGAAGGGATGCGTCTCGTATGGAAAGAGAGCAGCGGGAGATCCGTCCGGCGGCTGCTGCTGATCCCGGCCCTCGTCTGGCTTGCTTTCACAGCCTATACCCTGTCACAGGGCGGCGGGATGGCGCTTCCCGCGGTGGAACTGTTAGTTCTTGGTCTGGTCGTGTTTTGGGCTGTATACTGGTTGCCCCGCAGCAAGGCCCGGCGAGCATGGCAGGCCCTCGTCGAGCGCGGCGCGGCAGAAGCCGATCGCGTGACCCGCTTTTACGCGGATCATCTGGAGGTTGAGACCAGTGGACGGCTGACCGAGATCGCCTATGCGGATCTTGAACAAACGCTGACAAGCAAAAACCTGCTGATTCTCATCGCCAGTGACAAAACCGGCATTCTGCTTGAGCGCAGCAGCTTTAAGCGCGGCACCGAGGACGAGGTGCTGACATTGATTCAAAAGGAGAAAGAGCTTCATGACTGACATCACCGCCATCGGCGAAATTCTGATCGATCTGACCCAGTCCGGAAAAACGGAACAGGGCATCCCTCGCTTTGACGCCAATCCCGGCGGCGCGCCGGCCAATCTGGCCGTGGCCGCCTCCCGTCTCGGCGCGAAAAGCGCCTTCATCGGTCGCGTCGGGGCGGACAGCTACGGTGAATTCCTCCGCCGTACGCTGGAGGAAAACCGGGTGGACGTGTCCGGCCTGAGCGTCGATCCCGTGCAGCATACCACCCTCGCCATCGTCTCCCTGGATGATACGGGGGAGCGCAGCTTCAGCTTTTACCGTGACCCCAGCGCTGACGTGAACCTGCGTTTTGAGGATGTGCCCGCAGATCTGCTGGCCGATACCCGCGTGCTGCACTTCGGCTCCGTCAGTCTGACGGCAGAGCCCAGCCGCAGCGCCACGCTTGAGGCGGCAAAGAGGGCAAAGGAGCAGGGCGCGTGGATCAGCTACGATCCCAACTATCGCGCTTCCCTCTGGTGCAACGAACAGACGGCCGTGCGCCGGATGCTGGAGCCTCTGCCGCTGGTGGATATCCTGAAGGTCTCCGACGAGGAGCTGCCGTTGCTGACCGGGCTGACGGATCCCGAGCGCGGCAGCGCGCGGCTGGCGGAAAAAGGCCCGAAGCTGATCCTGGTGACTCTCGGAGCCGACGGCGCCTTCTATCGCTACGGCGGTAAGACCGGCCATGTGCCCGGCGTCAAGGTCACCGTGGGCGACACCAACGGCGCGGGCGACACCTTCTTCGGAGCCTATCTTTCACAGCTGGTGAAAAAGGAGCGTCTGGAGGATCTGACGCAGGCGGAGCTGGAAGCTATGATCGCCTTTGCCAACAAGGCCGCGGCCATCACCACCAGCCGCCATGGCGCCATCCCCGCCATGCCGACGCTCTCGGAAATGAAATAACAGAAAAATGCGATCCTAAGACCGGGCACAGCTTGACCGCTGTGCCCGGTCTTTATGCTATATTCAGAGAACGTTTCACCGTTAGTTTGCACAATTAAAGATTGGCTATTTAATGTATTTCGACGGTTTATTCGTCGCTATTGATTTAATTCTTGACAGCTTATTTTCCAAAACATATACTGAAGTCAGAATATCCGTGAAACGTTATTTCATGAACCAAAGCAAACCACAAACCACCAAAGCAAACCAAATTCACTTGAAAAACGATTGAAAGGGAGCAAGTATGAAAAAGTATCTTGTAAGACTGTTTTCTGTTCTCCTGATCCTCAGCCTGGTACTGTCGCTGGCGGCCTGCGGAGGCACATCCGGCAGCAGCGCAGCCACTCAGGCGGCCAACGACATCGTCAACGGTGATTTTGAGGAGATCAGCGAGGGCAAATGGGTCGGCTGGACCCGCCATGACGCGGCCTTCAACTTCCGCGGCGTGGTCAACAATGAAAAAGTCAAGGGCGTGACCATGGAGAAGTCCGGCGAGTATTACTTTGCCGGTACCGAGGGCGGCAATCCTCCCATGCGCGGCACCCTGACCTCTGATGTGTTCAAGCTCGGTGGCAACGGCTTCATCACCTTCAAGATGGGCGCCGGCAAGGACACCGAGAAAGTCTATGTGGACTTCTTCCAGGAGGGCAACGACACCCCCATCGCCCACGTGGTGAATGAGGACTGCGACGGCATGTTCATCACCGAGCATCTGATCACCAAGGTGGTGGATCTGTCCGCTTACATCGGCAAGAACATCTACATCGTTGCCACCGATAACGACGACGGCAGCGATCTGAGCTATCTGAACCTGGACGCTTTCCACGTCTGCACGTCTGACGACGAGGTCAAGGCTGCCGAGGCCGACCACGCCCGTCAGATCGAGGAATTCGGTGAGAAGCCCTTTGTGGAGGACGAGACCTCCAACGATATCCAGAACGGCGGCTTTGAGACCGGCGACCTGACCGGCTGGGTCATTCTGGACGGCACCGCCCTTACCCGCGCCGCCATCGTTCCCACCACCCAGTACTACTGGACCGACCGCGCCGTGTACGGCGAGGGCGAGTATTATCTGGACGGCAGCAACAACGGCACCATTCAGGAGAGCCTGACCGGCGCCATCCGCTCTTCCAAGTTCACCCTGGGCGGCGACGGCTTCATCAGCTTCATGATGGGCTCCGGCAACGGCGGCTCCTATGTGGCGCTGTGCGACGGCAACACCGATGAAGAGCTCATCAAGGTCGAGAACACCTACTTCTCCGACCCCGCGCTGGCACTGACCCTGCTGCGCATGTACATCGACGGCAGCGAGTACCTCGGTCGCGTCGTGTACCTCAAGGTCGTTGACGCCAATGACGGCTCCAACGGCGGCTTTGCCTTCATCAACGTGGACGACTTCCGCGTCTCTCTGACGAAGGAAGACGTGGCGGCTCTCGAGGTCGAGCAGATGGAGAAGATCCAAAACGAGACCTACACCTCCGCCTCCTACGACGACCTGACGAGCCTGCGCAACTACTACTCCAACTATCCCTACCCCGTGCCCCTTCAGTCCCTGACCTTCACCGCCTACGCGGAGAACCAGGTCGTTGACTGCGGCACCGTGGATCTGACGGCCTTTGTCTCCAACGCCTCCGCTTCCTACGGTGAGGAGACTGTCGCTGTGGCCATCACCAAGGTCAACGGCGAGGACGTTGCCGATGCTTCCGCTTTTGATATGAGCGAGCCCGGATTCTACACCGTCACCTACGGCGCCGAGTTTGAGGGCAAGACCGCTGAGGCCTCCTTCACCGTCGTCGCCATGGCCGATCACAGCACCATTGCCAATGGCGGCTTTGAGAGCGGCAACCTGGCCGGCTGGACCAACGAGAGCGGCAATATCGCCCCCGTCGAGGGTCAGCTGCCCGGCGTCATCTCTGCTGTGAGCTACTGGGGTGAGGAGCTTCCCTATAACCAGGGCGGCGACTTCCATCTGGACGGCTGGGCAGTCGGCATCCCCGAGCCCGAGGGCTGGACACTGCGCTCCACCAACTTTGTGCTTGGCGGCTCCGGCTTCATCTCCGTCCGCATGGGCGGCAACGCGGCTGCGGTGCATGTGTACACCGCGGACGGCACCGAGATCGGCTACTACAAGCAGACCCGCTTCGCCGACGAGAACTTCCCGTCTCTGGCGGCCGGCGGCTCCTGGGCCGACATGGGCACCTATGTGATCGACCTCTCTGCTTACCTCGGCAAGGAACTCTACATCGTGCTTGAGGATGAAGTGATCGAGGGCGGCTGGGCCCAGGCCTTCTTCGACGAGGTCGTGACCTTCTATGAGACCGCGCCCGACTATGAGAACATGGTCGATACCGTGAAGGACGGCGGCACCACCGATACCGTCGATATCCCCTGGCAGCTGGCTGCCAATTTGAAGTAATCTCTCCCTTTCTTTGGCCGGGCGGCCATAACCGCCCGGCCTTGTCCAAATTCAAGGAGGGAAGGCATGAAAAAAGCTATTTGTATCTTGCTGTGCGCGGCAATGCTGCTGGCCCTGGCCGCCTGCGGCGGCTCGGACAGCCATAAGAAGGATCTGCTGCTGCATCTGAGCTTTGACGAAGGCAAGGGCCTCACGGTAAAGGACGCCGCCGGGAAAGTCCCGGACACGGATCTGAACTATGAGTTTTCCCACGCTGCCTACATGGACAATCAGGATCCCCAGTGGCGGGAAACGGGCGTCAGCGGCGGCTGCCTGCTCTTAGACGGCAGCTCCACCTACTTGAGCTACAACCGCAACGACATCACCGTCGAGGGCAAGGCGCTGACCGTTTCCGTCTGGATCGCGCCGCGCATGTTCGAGTGGGACGACCCCAACGCTGTGGATAACGGCAACGACGCGCCCACGGGCATCGTCAGCCAGTCCAACAAGGCCCAGAAGCAGGGCTTCCTGCTGGGCTATGAGCGCTTCGGCCGCCTGACCTTCCAGGTAGGCACTGGGGACGACTGGATCACGGTGTGGTCCAACGGCGATAATCTCAAACGGTATGAGTGGAACTATGTCACGGCCACCTTTGACGCAGATGCGGGCGAGATGGCCCTGTACCTCAACGGTGAGCTGATCGGTTCTCACTCCGTGCCCAAGGACGCCCAGATCGCCCCGGCCAAACGCGCCCCGCTGCTGGTCGGCCGCAACGGCGAGGCCGAGCGTCTCACCGCAGGCTATCTGAACGTGGCCAGCGGCTATATCGACGAGCTGAAGCTTTACGGTGCGGCCCTCTCCGAGCAGGAGATCGCCGACTATTACAAGAGCGTCTCTGTACCCGAGATCAACTTTGACGAGATCTGGCTGCAGAATATTCTGGGCGGCGACTACACACGGCCACAGTTCCACGGCGGGCCGTACCAGTTCTGGATGAACGAGCCCCACGCCCCGGTCTACTACAACGGTGTGTACCATCTCTTCTTCCAGGAGAACATGACCGGCTCCTACTGGCGCAACATCTGTTGGGGCCATTTGGTGAGCGATGATATGGTCAACTGGAAGCCCGTGAAGGAGGCCATCGTGCCTACCGAGGACAGCGTTGTTCCTGACGGTGTGTGGTCCGGTGGTGCGACGCTCGACAAAAACGGCGTGCCGCTGCTGTTCTTCACCGCGGGCAACGACAGCTTCCGCAGCGTGGACGGCCTGATCTCCAACCAGAATATCGGCGTGGCCTGGCCCGCCGATCTGAGCGATCCGGAGCTGACCGACTGGGTGATCGGCGAGGAGCTTGCCGTCGTCCAGAAGCAGGGCCAGGGCCGCGCGGGCGAGTTCCGCGATCCCCACATCTGGAAAGAGGGCGACACCTGGTGCATGCTGGTCTGCTCGGGCAGCACGAGCTCCAAGGGCGGCACGGCGCTTCTCTATACCACCGATACACTTGAGCTGCAGGACGACCATGTGGAGATGAACTGGCAGTACCGCGGCCCGGTCTACGAGATGGAAAACCAGAGCGCGCTCTACGGTACCAGCTGGGAGCTGCCCATCATCCTGCCCGTCACCAACGAGGCGGGAACCATCACCAAGTATTTCTTTGAAATCTCTCCCGCTCCTGCCAGCATTGCCGACAACAAGGTCTATTACTGGCTGGGCGACTTTGATCTCGAAACCGGCAAGTTCACTCCGGACGAAGCCTTCCAGGGCGAGCCGCATCTGCTAGACTACGGCGCCAACGTCTTTACCGGCCCCAGCTGCCTTGTCGACCCGGTGAGCGGGAACATCTACATGTTCTCCATCATGCAGGATCAGCGGGGCGCGGCCGAGCAGGGCGCTTCCGGCTGGGCACACACTGTGGGTCTGGCCCGGCGCATCTGGCTCAACGACGAGGGAACCGATCTCTGCATCAGCCCCATCGACGCGCTCCATGAGCTGGAGGGCGAGGTGCTGATCGACGAGGAGAACCTCACGCTGGACGCTGCCAACGCCAAGCTCGCCGAGGTGAAGGAGGATATGCTCTATATTCGCCTCGACGTGGATGTGAGCCAGGCCGATTCCTTCGGCATCACGCTTCTGCAGGGCGGCAAGTGGGACGAGACCAGCTATTCTTATGATGTGAAGCAGGGCCTCATCCAGGGCCGCACCGAGAACAAGGGCGAGGGCGCCAAGGTCAAGTCCGTGTCCGGGAAACTGGAAAATGACGACGAGATCCTCAGTGTGGAGATTTATGTGGACCGCTCGCTGCTGGAGGCCTTCTTTGAAGACAGCAAGGTCATCAGCATCCGCGCCTACCCCGAGGACCGCAATTCCCAGACGATCAGCCTCTTCGCCGAAGGCGACGTGACGATCGTCGGCATCTATGTAGCTACCATGGAGTCCATTTTCGACTGATATTTACTGTGAAAGCTCCGCTTCCACAGTAAATAGTTGATTCAATCGCGTGATTCTCGCCCCTGGCGGGGCAACCGAATCACATGCGCAAAAATCCCCATGCGCGTGCGATTTCATGCGTCGTGGAGCGATTTACGGCGCATGGGGATTTAATCTATCATTTCCGGGCTGGGCGTCTACTCCACAACCATAGGCGTACCACCCGAAAAAAAGGAGGAAAAAACCGCTTGCTCGCGGTGCGGCAGTGTGGAGACCTGTCGTAATGCGATGCGCCCCATGCGGGCGGTCGCGAGGGCGTTTCATGCGGAGGCAGAACGCCCGGAGCAGAAAACATGGCAACTGTACAGCTCAAGAACATCAAGAAAGTCTACCCCTTCATCAGCGGCGAACAGAAGAAGAGTAAAAAGAAAAAGGCTGACGAGCCCGAAAAGAAAAAAGTCAACCTCCAGATCACCGATGAAGGCGTCGTCGCCGTTCAGGAGTTCAACCTGGATATCGCCGATAAGGAATTCATCGTGCTGGTCGGCCCGTCCGGCTGCGGCAAGTCCACCACCCTGCGCATGGTCGCCGGTCTGGAAGAGATCAGCGGCGGCGAACTGATCATTGACGGCAAGGTCATGAACGACGTGGCCCCGAAGGACCGCGACATCGCGATGGTCTTCCAGAACTACGCCCTGTATCCCCACATGACCGTGTATGACAACATGGCCTTCTCCCTGAAGCTGCGCCACACGCCGAAGGACGAGATCGACAAGAAGGTCCGTGAAGCTGCCGAGATCCTGGACATCACCCAGTACCTGGATCGCAAGCCCAAGGCACTGTCCGGCGGCCAGCGCCAGCGTGTCGCCATCGGCCGCGCCATTGTGCGCGCCCCGAAGGTCATGCTGATGGACGAGCCGTTGTCCAACTTGGATGCCAAGCTGCGCAACGAAATGCGCGCGGAGATCATCAAGCTCCGTCAGCGCATCGACACCACCTTCATGTACGTCACCCACGACCAGACCGAGGCCATGACCCTGGGCGACCGGATCGTCATTATGAAGGACGGCTACATCCAGCAGATCGGCACGCCTCAGGAAGTCTTCAATCATCCGGCGAACCTGTTCGTCGCGGGCTTCATCGGGATGCCCGTCATGAATTTCTTTGATGCGCAGCTCACGCGCGAGGGCGATAAGTTCTTCGTGGAAGTCGGCGGCATCAAGGTCGAGCTCAGCGAGGACAAGGAAGAGCGTCTGCTCAAAAACGACGTACAGAGCCAGTCGATCACGCTTGGCGTGCGTCCTGAGCACACCGACGTGGCCGAGCAGGGCGTTGCCGCTAAGGTAGAGGTGGCCGAAATGATGGGCTCCACTGTGCACCTGCACCTGAACGCCGACGGCAAGGACGTCATTGTGATCGTCCCGACGATCGACATGAAGGGTAGCTACAAGCAGGGCGATACCGTCCACTTCAGCTTCAAGGGCAATGTAGCCCACGTCTTCTCCAAGGAGACCGACAAGAATCTGGAGTTCTAAAGCAGTCTGACACAAGCAATAACGCTGCATGGCTCTCCTGCCATGCAGCGTTATTTGACTGTGATCATTATAGGGCAGGAAATCAAATGGATCTGGACATCTATTTCAATCGTCTCAAAGTATTTGAGGATGAACTAAAAAGCCTATACCTGAAGCTCTATCCGGATAGGCCAAATGCCTATGGACAGTTTCTACATGTGATGGAGAGCGCATGGGCGGAGCGCCCGGACACGATGAAGCGGCTGGACGAGGCACGGCTGCGGCAGCCCGGCTGGTATAAGGAGCGCGGGATACTCGGCATGCAGCTCTATGTCAGCGCCTTTGCCGGGACGCTCTCCGGCGTCCGGGAAAAGCTCGACTATATCAAGCGTTGCGGTGTGAACTATCTGCACCTGATGCCGCTGCTGGAAAGCCCGGAAGGGCGCAGCGACGGCGGCTATGCGGTTTCGGATTTTCGTACTGTGCAGCCGCAGCTCGGCACAACAGCCGATCTCACCGCGCTGACAGAGGACTGTCACGCGCGGGGTATCTCCGTATGCCTGGACTTTGTGATGAACCACACCAGTGAGGATCACGCATGGGCTAAACGCGCCAAAGCCGGTGAGAAAGAATATCAGGATTACTATTTCTTTTACGACGACTGGACGATCCCACAGGAATATGAGCGCAGTGTGCCGCAGGTCTTTCCCACCACGGCGCCGGGAAATTTCACCTGGTGCGAGGAGGCAGGGAAGGTAGTCATGACCACCTTCTATCCCTATCAGTGGGATCTGAACTATGCCAATCCCGTTGTTTTCAACGCCATGACGGAGAATATGCTGTTTCTCTGCAATCGGGGCGTGGACGTCATCCGGCTGGACGCGGTGCCCTATATCTGGAAAGAGCTTGGAACGACTTGCCGCAACCTTCCGCAGGTGCACAAGCTGGTGCGGATGATGCGCCTGGCCTGCCAGATCGTCTGCCCGGGGACGCTGCTGCTGGGAGAAGTGGTCATGGAGCCCAGCAAGGTCGTGCCGTATTTCGGCTCAGTAGAAAAGCCGGAGTGCCACATGCTCTATAACGTCACTACCATGGCCAGCATCTGGCACACCGTAGCGACAAAGGACGTGCGTCTGCTGCGGTATCAGCTGGGGCAGGTTTTCGCGCTCCCAAAGGAATACGGCTTTCTCAACTACCTCCGCTGTCATGACGATATCGGCTGGGGCCTGGACTATCCTTTCCTCTCCCAATTTGGGATGACCGAGGTGCCGCACAAGAAGTATCTCAACGACTATCTCACCGGCAAATGGCCGGGCAGCCCGGCCAGAGTCGAGCTGTACAACGACGATCCCCGATTGGGTGACGCACGCCTCTGCGGTACGACAGCCTCTCTCTGTGGGATCGAATCAGCTCGTCGGGAACAGAATGCTGACAAGCTTGATCAGGCGCTGCGCTATGATACCATGCTCCATGCTCTAATCTTCACGATGAGCGGACTGCCGATCCTCTACAGTGGGGACGAGGTCGCGCAGGAAAATGATACCGGCTATCTTCGGGATCCGCTGAAGGCCGAAGACAGCCGATATCTCCATCGGGGCGATTTTCATTGGGACGCAGCCGAGAGAACGACAGACCCCGCCACACCAGAGGGTATTTTATTCTCCAACCTAAGGAGATTGGAAAAGCTTCGCACCGCGCATCGGGTCTTCGACAGCCAAGCGGATGTTTGGATTGTGGATACCGAAGACGACGGCGTGCTCGGGATCGGCCGATACTGCCAGGGGGAGAAACTGATCGCCCTGTTCAATTTCAGCGACGACGACCGCATTCTCGCTGTCAACGAGCTTGGCGAATACCGGGACCCGCTGACCGGTGCGCCATGCGATAAGCAGAAGATTGAGATCCATGCCGGAGACTTTCGCTGGTTGCTCTGTGAGTTTCATTCTGCATCAGCTGCTTTATTGTAATCTCAATTTGTCAACCTTATTGTGTTCTATATCAACTCCGCGTGCCCCTCAATTGCTTTTTCAATCCGCTGCGGCTCGATGCCGATGTATCTCTGCGTCACGGCGGCGCTGCTGTGCTGTAAGAGTCGCTGGACAAGGGCAATGTCATAGCCATTGTTTTTGTAGATTTCCGTCGCGTACCACTTGCGGAAGCTGTGCGTGCTGATGCCCTCATAGCCCAAATAATCGCAGACAAGGGCAAGCTGCTTCTGCACGGCGCGCGTTCCAATACAACATCGGCATCATCAACGTAGGCCGAGGCTAAAGCACAAGCGGGAGCGATTCGTCGCTCCCGCTTGTTGCATATTAACATATCGTTTGGCTATTCTCGTTCATTCAGAGGCTGATAATCGGTCACATTTCTCAAATACTCTCCCGCATCGCCGTTAAGAATCAGGTCGGCATACCCGACAGGATCGTTATAGATCAGATAGTCCAGCTCTGATTGCTCATACATGTTCCGGGCAACCTGATTTTCCACTGCGATGCAGTCGATGGAGATCAGCGTTCCGTCCGCGTATCGGAGCTCCACGCAGGCAGTGTCCATGTTGAATTCGCAGGAAATCATCGTTTTCATAGGCTCCTCCTTTACGTTCCGTTTCTCAAAATGTCCAGATAGGCTTCATAGGCAAAGCTGCGGTTTCGATTGGCCGCGTCGGTCTGAACCAAGATGCCCGCCTCAGTCAAGCGGCGAACTGCGGCGGCGACCGTGTTGAACGACAGATCCAGAGCCTGCGCAGTTTTGCGGATATCGATGATCGGATTAGCCTCGAGATAGCCGAATACCAGCAGCGCGTTCTTGGCTGCGCGCCCCATGCCGCCGACGATCGCAGCGTTTTTCTCGTGTAACACGGTCAGCTTGTCAATCGTCTCAATGGCGTCCCGCGCACATTCCTCCACGGCCTGCAGGAAGAAGCTCACCCACTGCTCATAGCTGCCGTTCCGGCGTACCTCCGTCATGCGGTCATAGTATTCCACGCGGTTTCGTTTGAGAAAATAGGAGATGTACAGCGCAGGGGTGCACAACACCTTCTTTTCCATTAGGTAGAGCGTGATCAGCAGCCGCCCAATCCGCCCGTTGCCGTCAAGGAAGGGGTGGATCGTCTCAAACTGATAGTGGATCAGCGCAGCGCGGATCAGCTCGTCCTGCCCGTCCTCACTGTTGATATATTTCTCCAGATCAGACATGGCCTGCTCCATATCCTCCGGAGCGGGCGGAACATAGCGCGCGGTCTTGAGGCTGCTGCCCTGACCGCCGATCCAGTTCTGTGAGCGGCGAAACTCACCGGGATACTTCTCCTGCCCGCGCACGCTTTCCATCAGCACGGCGTGCGTCTCCCGCAGCAGGCGGTTGCAGAGCGGCAGCGTTTCAAGTCTCTTCACAGCGTAATCCGTAGCTTTGATGTAGTTAACCACATCCGCCACGCTGCGGTTGGCGTTGGCCTCCAGCATCGGATCGAGCACATCCTCCAGAGTGGCCTGCGTGCCCTCAATCTGGGAGGACATCAGCGCTTCCTTGCGCACATACATGGACACAAACAGCGGCATATTGGGGATCCTCGCTGCGATCCCATCCAGCGCGGCAAGCTGACGGTTGGCCCTCACCAGAATCTCGACTGTTTCTGCATCCAGCTCGATCGGCGGCTCCGGCGGCAGGGGTGCAGGTGTAAAGGACTGATAGGCCGCCTCCCCGGACATGTTTCGTTTCCATTCGCCGGCGCGGTTTTTCATGTGCAGGTCCTCCTTCCTGAAATACTGATGATAGTATAGCTTCGTTATTTCAATTTGTCAAGCTAAATTGAAATAACGACAATTTCAGCGTTTTCTTGTTTCACAAAAACAAACCGGAGCTGACCGGGCGATTACGGCTCGGTCAGCTCCGGTTTTCGATCTGTATTTGAGGCAAATATTTGTCGCAGCGGCCTCTTTTTCGTGCAGTTTTCTACGCACTTTTTACGCACTTCTTACGCACTTTTGGCATTTTGATACATGGAATTGCATGGAGTTTTATGAACTACAAAACGCCGGAAGTGCTTGATTTTGCTTGGCTTTATTGACTTTCATGAAGATATATGAAAAAACGTGAAATCGGGTGATCACCCACGATCCCTAATTTCATAAAAGCTCACATCTCCTTGCCGGTTTTGCGGGATCATTATAGCAGAGCTGCGCGCATTTCTCAAGAGCCGCGAGCCTTTCCGTGACCAATTTGTTTCGGGCAACGAATTCTCGCGAGAATACAGCCCGCCGGTTTTGCCCGGCGGGCTGTGTATGATTGGGCTTATCCGATCTTCTCAAACGAGACTTCCGCGATGATGTTCTTGTCCCAATCAAGGAAACGAATGGTCGGTCTGTCGCCGAAATCGCCCTGCCCCTGACCGAAGACAGCGTAACCGTTCGGGTCAATACTGCCGGCCCCGTGGAACTCAACGCCATCCAGACGCAGAGTAAGCAGATTGCTTGCCGTCTCTTCGTCAAGGGCACTCATTTTCAGGCGCAGCTCTATGCCCAGCGGTGTTTGCGTCAGACTCAGCTCACCCAGCTCGAAGCCGGGGAGAGCATGAGAATCGACAGGCGCGTACTGCCCCAACGGCGTGCTTTTCCCTTCGATCAGCGTAATGGGAAGCTCCCTCCGTTCCGGCGTCAGCGTGTCGGAGTCTTGCATTTCGGGAGACCATGCCACAGCAACGACGGTGCAGACCGTATCAACGGGAGCTGCCGTACCGCTGCCGCGTGCGCCTTCCACATAAATTGTCATCTCCTGCGGAGAAGCGTTCTCAAAGCGCTCACCTGCAGAATCAAGTCCCAGAGCTTCCGGGTCAAGATTTGCCCCCACGAACAGAAGCGTTTTTCCTTCTTTTTGAGCATACTCGCGGAGCGATTCCTCACCCGGCAGGCCGATCGAGGACAGCGGGCTGTCGAGGTCCGCATCAGTCGGTACAATGACGTAGCTTTCATCTGCGTTCACGCGAACGGCGACAAGCACAGTACCCTCATCGCAATAGGTTTCCTGCACGCTGGCACTCCAGCCGTCGCCTTCGACTTCCGCACTCTGGGTGACGATCAAATCGGCGGCCTCCCCGGGCATGTCGCCACGGTTGGGATTGGCGTAGAGCTCGCGCAGGCCAAAGAGATTTGCGGCATAGGCCGCGGCCCCCAGCGCCAGAATCAGCGCAGCCGCGAGCACAAATGTAATGATCCGTTTCTTTTTCATGTGAACGTTCCTTTCCGGGCCTTCCTGTATGGACGCCGGGCAAAAGGCTGCCGCTTCGCTGATATAGTCGTCGGCCAGACCGTTGAGCATCAGGGTGATCGTTTCCCGCTTCATACAAGCAATCCCTCCTTCTCAAAGTAAAGTCTGAGTTTTCCTCTGATGCGAAAAAGGCGGACAGTCACACTGTTGCTTGTTGAATGTGCCATTTTGGCAATGTCCCGCACCGGATCGGAATACCAGTAGCGCCGCGTAAAGATAAACCTGTCGGAATAACTCAAGGTCGCCAAAAAGCCGTTGATCGCCTCGGCGAGCTCTTTCGCTTCATATGCTTCCTCCACGCTGCTTTCATCAGCGAGGTATTCCTCCAGCTCGTCCAGCGCGAGGTCGTACTGGCTGTTTCGCTTGTCCGCTGTGTTGGAATGATACTTTTTCGTCGCAAGATTGCGCGCGATCTTGCAGACAAATGTCCGCAGCGGGTTCGGTCGGTGGGGCGGGATGGCGTTCCAGGCGCCGAGATATGTGTCGTTTACGCATTCCTCGGCATCCTGCGCGTTGCCAAGAATATTCCGCGCCACGCCTGCCACGGCGCTGCCGTGTTTTTTGGCAAGCTCTTCGATCGCCTGTTCCGAGCGCTCAAAGAACAGGTTGATGATCTCCGTGTCTGTCATAGGCTGTCACCTCTTTTCGCCTTCACTGATGTACTACGGAAACAAGGCACGAGCATTACGGGAAAACGGAAAAAACGCAATATCATCAAAGCGGAACGGAAGCGACCGGGCGTCTGCGGTTCGGTCAATTCCGTTGGTTACAGGCGAATCTGCGTCGCAGCGGCAGCTGTTTTTGCGCTCTTTCGTCATTTGACCACACGGGGTTCTATGAACTTCAAAGCGCCGGAAACGCCCGATTTTATCGACGCCCATTATAACAAACTGCCCTTCTTTTTCTCAAGCCCGAAAGCCGGCAATCCGCGAGTTTTCTTTCCGGCGGTGCCGTACGAGTCTCCGCGTGCGCCACGGCAAATCCGCTTTTCCTCAACCGAAAAAGCGGGTAAGTAAAATGCTTTGGAAGGGCAGGGTGCATTTATCTTGCAGTTTCCGGCACAATGTAGTACAATTTGATCGGGATTATCCCATTTCAACTGCGCATGCGGCTCTCCACTGAAAAGCCGTCTGCAGCATCAAAGAAGGAGGAATATGCGAAGCCCGGGCTCGGGCTGCGGCAGTGTGGAGACCTGTCGTAATAGGGCGGCGCAAGCCCCCTGAGTGTGCTCATTGAGGATTCAGGGCACACAGAGCCGGTACACATGGCAACTGTTCAGCTGAAAAACATCAAGAAGATCTATCCCTTTGTTTCCGGAGAGCAGAAAAAGAAAAAGCCGAAAAAGTCCGATCCGGGCGCCGCTCCCGAGAAGAAGCACAACCTTCAGATCACCGATCAGGGCGTTGTTGCCGTTCAGGAGTTCAACCTCGACATCAAGGACAAGGAATTCATCGTGCTGGTCGGCCCTTCCGGCTGCGGCAAGTCCACGACGCTGCGTATGGTGGCGGGACTCGAAGAAATCTCCGGCGGCGAGCTGTACATCGACGGCAAGCTGATGAACGACGTGGCGCCGAAAGACCGCGATATCGCGATGGTTTTCCAGAACTATGCTTTGTACCCGCATATGACCGTTTATGACAACATGGCCTTCTCCCTGAAGCTGCGTCACACGCCGAAGGATGAGATCGACAAGAAGGTGCGCGAGGCGGCCGAGATCCTCGGCATCACCGAGTACCTGCAGCGCAAGCCGAAGGCGCTCTCCGGCGGCCAGCGCCAGCGTGTGGCCATCGGCCGCGCCATCGTGCGCGCGCCGAAGGTGATGCTGATGGACGAGCCGCTGTCGAACCTCGACGCCAAGCTCCGCAACGAGATGCGCGCCGAGATCATCAAGCTCCGTCAGCGCATCGATACGACCTTCATTTATGTCACCCATGACCAGACCGAGGCCATGACCCTGGGCGACCGCATCGTCATCATGAAGGACGGCTATATCCAGCAGATCGGCACGCCGCAGGAGGTGTTCAACCACCCCGCCAACCTCTTCGTCTCCGGCTTCATCGGCATGCCCGTCATGAACTACTTTGACGCGGAGCTGCTCATCAAGGACGGCAAGTACGTGGTCAAGGTCGGCGGCATGGAGGTTGTTCCCGACGAGGAGAAGCAGGCTCGCCTGAAGAAGAACAATGTGAAGGAGCAGCCCATCACCCTGGGCGTGCGTCCCGAGCATGTTTCGCCTGCCGAAAGGGGCATCAAGGCCACCGTCGATGTGAGCGAGATGATGGGCTCCTCCGTCCATCTGCATGTCACGGCCGAGGGCAAGGACGTGGTCATCATCGTTCCGACGCTTGAGCTCAAGGGCCATTACGGCATGGGCGATACGCTGTACCTCAGCTTCGGCGGCAACGTGGTACATATGTTCTCCAAGGAGACCGAAAAGAACCTCGAATACTGAGTTTTTCAAATAAGAAACCCGCGTTTCAATTTCGATCGGAAATTGAAACGCGGGTTTTTCTCGCCCCTTCGCCCACTCTGTCCCGAGAGCAGGCAGAGGCCATCGGATTAAGGCTGTTCCTTGAAAAAGTCACGCTTGTTGAAGCCCGCGGTCAGAAAGCGCCACGCGGCCTTTCCGTTCGTCAGCCACTCGATGTGTGCGTTGTTTTTCGTATTTTTCAGCATCCCCTTGACCAGATGCGCCGCCACCACGTCGGGATAGTCGCCGAGGATGTTGTAGACCTTTTTGGTCTTTTCCGGCAGGGCGATGCTCTCCTTACCGCCGAGAGCCTTGACAGTGAAATCGGTGATCATGATGCCGGGGGAAAGGCGGCCAGCCTTGACCTTGCTGCCGCGCTCGGCGAGTTCTTTGGCAAAAGCCTGCGTGAAGTGCGTCACGGCCCGCTTGCTGGTGCCGTAAAGATTCAGCCCCAGCATCATTGCATCATTGCTGCCATAGCCTTCCAAATTGTAGATGAAGCCGCCTTCCGGCTGCTTTTCCATTTGACGCGCCGCCAAGCGGCTGCCCATCACGGCGCCGCGGAGGTCAATGTCCAGGATGGCGTCGATCTCCGGCTCGCTCAGTTCCCAGATCGCCTTCATCGGCTGGTTGACGCCTGCGTTATTGATCCAGATGTCGATGGTGCCGAAGCGCGCAGCCGCGAAATCGACCAACGCCTGCAGCTCTTCCGTGGCGGCCACGCTGCCGCGGCATCCCTCCACCTCGCCCGCGCCGCCGAGGGCTCGCAGCTCCTGCACAGCCCTGTCAAGCCGCTGCTGGCTGACGCCATTGACGACAAGGTTCCAGCCCGCCTTGCGAAAGAGCTTCGCCATCTCAAAGCCGAGACCTCGGGTGCTGCCGGTGATCACCGCTGTTTTCATGCTGCTTTCCTCCTGTCAGCTTATTCTATACAGAATATACCACCGGCGTGAGAAAAGCACAAGCAAAACCCGCGGAGGAAGCGCCTCCGCGGGTAGGCTGTTTGGATTTACCAGGCGATCATCGCCGTGCCGGCGCTCTGCTTCTTGACCGCGAGGCCGT
>ODAJ014765754.1_pt1 | contig 72023 bp, 54 predicted proteins | sample 1539241 | NCBI WGS metagenome assembly ODAJ01 (sample SAMN02144231, study PRJEB22623) | gut metagenome | biome: sheep rumen | host: Ovis aries | place: New Zealand | reverse complement strand
GCTCATGACCTTCTCGCCCCCGTTCACGAAGACCTCGACGCTGAACCGGTCGAGGATGATCCGAAGGCTGACCCGGCCGTTCACCGGCTCGACGCGGGCGCGCCGCTGGTGCATGATCGCCCTGCGCGACCCGGAATGCTTCCGGTCCGCCTTGAGCGTTTTCTCATGCGGGCGGTAGCTCACGCCGGTCTGGAAGTGTTCATTTTTCGCAAAGCGTACCGAAAACTTCTGGTACAGCTTCTCCGGATCGATCGCCTCGATCTCGACCTCCATGTCGAGAAGCCGGCCCTCGATGCCGGGGATCTCGAGCTCCGTATTTCTGACCGGGATGTTGGTGACCGTCACCTCATCCGTCCGGAGCGCGTCAAGCTCCCGAACCGGCCGCTGATAAAGCTTCCCGTCCTTCAGGAAAAGCTCGCGCGGAAGCGCCATCTGCCCGAACCACGGCACGGAGGCCGTCCGGAAGTTGCAGGTATCCCAGTTCTGCATCCAGCCGATCATGATCCGCCGGCCGTCCGGAGCCTCGATCGTCTGCATCGCGTAGTAGTCGATCCCGTAATCCACCGCGTGGTCCTCGCCGCCGGAAAATGTCCCGCTCTCCGTGTCAAAATCGCCGACCATGTAGAAATTTCCGTTGCCGCTGTAATACTCAAGCCCCTTCGGCAGCATGTCCGTGGCGCTCGCCATGAGGACCCATTTTCCGTCAAGCGGAAAGAGATCCGGGCACTCCCACATGCGGCCGATGCGGTCGTCATTTGCCACAATGACCGAGACATAGTCCCAGTGGAAGAGATCGCGGCTCGTGTAATGGAGGATCGCCCCGCCGTGCTCCCCGTACCAGTCCGCGACCGCGAGGTGGTACACGCCGTCCTTCTCGAGGAACATCTTCGGGTCCCGGAAGTCGCGGGCGCTCGCCCCCTCCGGCAGGTTCCACGAGGGGATCACCGGGTTCTCGCCCACCTTCTCGTAATTCACGCCGTCGCCGAACGCCAGGCACTGAGTCTGGAACACCTCGTCCTCTCTTCTCGCGACCCCCGTGTAGATGAGGGCCTGCCGCCCGTCCGGCGCCGTGAACGCGCACCCCGAAAAGCACCCGTCCCGGTCGTAGTCCTCATCCGGCGCGAGCGCGCAGGGAAGATAGGTCCAGTGCAGAAGGTCGCGGCTCACCGCATGCCCCCAGTGCATCGGGCCCCAGTGGGAGTCGTAGGGGTGGTACTGGTAGAAAAGGTGGTACTGTCCGTTGTAAAATGAAAACCCGTTCGGATCGTTCATCCAGCCAACTCTCGTTGACAAATGAAAACCGGGCCGCTCCTCCGGCTTGATCGCCTTCTCCCGGTCCAGTTCATAGTTTCTGGCGTTATTCAGTCTCTCGCTTGCCATGCGTGGTATGTCTCTCCTTTATTTATATATAAAAACACCCGGCTGCCAGCGGCAGCCGGGACACTCATTATACCTTATCCTGCATGGAATCTTCAAGTGCTTCGCAGATATTTTCCACAACCTTTGTGACTTTGGCCTGCACTTCGGGCGGTGCATACGGGAACGTGTAGGAGACATCCGCCGCCTCAAGGAGCGGAAGGTCATTCAGGGAGTCCCCGATGCCGTAGACCTTGCAGTCGCCGTAGTAGTCGCGGATGACCGAGACCGCCTCGCCCTTCGAGGTTCCCTTCGGCGCGATATCGACCTCGATGACATTCTGGAACGCGTTCAGGTACTCTCCGTACTTGTCGTTGATCTCCTTTGTGAGGGCCGCGGCTTCCTCCAGCGTCTCGCAGTGGATGCCGACGCCGTGGACCAGGCCCTCGGGCGCATCGTCCATGCCTGTGATGACGTTGTACTCACCCGGATAGTCCATCTCCTCGAAAACGTTGATCACGCCGTCGATATCGATGGAAATGCGGTTCCCGCGCGGCTTCACATCCTTGACGATCTTATCGATCACATCCCGGTCGATGAAGAGCTTGCGGATCCCCTTCATGTCACGGTCGACGATATTCGAGCCCGTGCTGGTGATCATAAAGTCCGGAACGAAATGTCCCGTGATGAACGGGGTCAGTCCGCCGACCTGCCGTCCGGTGCAGAGGCCGAAATAGTTGCCCGCCGCCTGATACTCCTTGATTTTCTCAACCGATTCCGGGGGAAGCTTCACTTCCGCTTTGTAAAAATAGAGCGTCCCGTCGAAATCGCTGGCAAATACCTTTTTCATTTTCCGTGATCCCGCCTTTCATATATTTCCGGCATATACCGGTTATTGTGAAAATCATACCATTTTTTAAAACAAAAATAAACCTTTATATTGTATTTTTCCCAAATTTCGTTTACAGTAAAGGTATAATGATTTTTCAAATAAAAGGAGGCATCACCCATGAAGCAGTGGACTCTCGAAGAACGCTACAGAGTGCTCATAAGCCCGGACGAGATCTCGGACCTCTATGAACGCATTCAGAAATCCGGTTACCGCCAGACCTACCACGTTCAGCCGATGACCGGTCTTTCCTCGGACCCGAACGGATTTGCCTATTACGAAGGACAGTGGCACCTCTATTACCAGTGGACACCGTGGGGTGCCGTTCACGGACTGAAATACTGGTATCACGCGATCAGCCCGGACCTTGTGAGCTGGGACAACGCCGGCATCGGCATCGCGCCCGGCGACTTCTACGACAACAAGGGCTGCCATTCCGGCTCCGCGTTCGCCCTCGGCGACGACCTCTATTTCTTCTACACCGGCAACCACCGCGACGAGAACTGGATCCGCACCCCCTTCACCTGCGCCGCGAAGATGAACGCCGACGGCAAGCTCGAGAAGCTCGAAAAGCCGCTCTTCGGCCCGAGGGACGACTACTCCGAGCACCAGCGCGATCCTAAGATCATCTATGTGCCCGAGAAGAAGAAATACTACATCTTCATCGGCGCCCAGACTCTGGACAAGAAGGGAACCGCTCTCATCTACGAGTCGGAGGAGCTTCTTGCCGGCTGGCGCTTCGCCGGCCAGCTGAAGGTTCCCGGCTACGAGGACTTCGGCGGGATGTGGGAGTGCCCCTGCATCGTGAATATCAGCGGCAAGGATGTTCTCATTTTCTCCCCGCAGTACACGACTCTGCCGGGCCGCGGAAACTCCACCAACCACAACGTCTATCTCATCGGCAGCATGGACTACGACACACTGACCTTCACGCCGGAGAGTGATTACCAGTACCTCGATTTCGGGTTCGATTTCTATGCGGCTCAGTGCGCGGCCAATGTCGCGGATCCGGACAAGGCGGTCCTCGTCGCATGGCTGGGACTCCCGGACAACCACTACCCGACCGAGCCCGAGGAGTGGGAGGGCTCCATGTGCCTGCCGCGCGAGCTCCGCATCAGGGACGGCAAGCTGATCCAGACGCCGGTCGCGGAGATCGCAAAGCTCGAAGCCGGGGATGCCCCCGAAGCCGGAATCCTCCCGAAGGCCTGCCATGTCGCGGCCTGCTTCGGCGAGGGCGATGCTTACCTGAACCTCTTCACGAAGGCGGACGGAACCGGCGGGTTCACGGTCTCCTACGATGCGGCTGCCAATAAGCTCACGGTCGACCGCACCGGCATGGACATCCGGTTCAACGAGAAGGTCTTCGAGACCCTCGAGGTTCCGCTTGAGAATCCGCTTAAGAAGATCGACGCCTACATCGATTCGAGCTCGGTTGAGCTCTTCATCAACGACGGCGAGAAGACATTCGCCTCCCGGATCTTTCCGACAGAGGGCGAGCACGGGTACGCGGCCTCCGCGAATGCGGCGGTGAAGGTCACGGCGCTTGCAAAGTCGGTGACAGATAAGTTTATCGTCTGATAATAAAAATGAAGGCCCGGGGACGGTTCTTGGTTCCCCGGGACGGTTCTCAGCAAAAAAAGCTTCTCTTTCGAGAAGCTTTTTTGCAAGAACCGTCCCCGGAGAATCTGAGAACCGTCCCTGGCCTTCTGTCTTAATATCCCTCTCTCTGCGCCTTCTTCCTCTGCTGCACCCGCTTCTCGGCGCCCTCCCATCTCGCCTTCTCGGACTCGCTCTCCAGGATGAGTCCGTAAGGCACCGGGATCGGCCGCCCCTCGTCGTTGATGCAGACCTCCGTGAAGAAGGCCCTGTTGATGATCGTCCTTCTGCCGGTCGGCAGGTCCTCGAGCCACGTGTCGATACGAACCTCGATGGAGGTCCGCCCCACATGGGTCACCCTGGCGATCATCACGATCGTATCATTTAAAAATGCACCCCTCTTAAACTCCAGATGCTCAATGGAGATCGTCGTCACGTTGCACCCGGCGTGGCGCATCGCGGTGATCCCGCCGAGCTCATCGATCATTTCAAGCAGCTTGCCGCCGAAAAGGCGGTTCTGGCCGTTGATATCCGGGTAGCGCAGGCCCCTCGAGAGCTCCGTGACCGAATCGCTCACCGTCTTGTAGCCGATACGCTTTACCGCGAATTTCGGAACGGGTGCAATCACTTCCTCAAAATAGGAGAAGGACGGATCCACCTCGCCGATCTTGATGAGCGCCGTGACCTCCTCCGCCGTGTACCAGGACGTCGACTCGAATTCCTTCTTCGGTGCCTTCTCAAGGTGCGGCGTGACGTCGCACTCAAAGATCCAGGCGTCTCTCATTTCCTGAACGGTTCCATGATCCGGATCATGAAGAAAAACGGTTTTTATGACCTTGCCCGCGTCCGCCGGAATGTTGAGCCCCAGCGTCTCCTGCACCTTGCGGTAGGCGGTGAGGAAGCTTGACTCCGTGGACAGAGCAGTCCCGTGGAGCGGGGCCAGATAGAGGGGTCCCATGGTGAAGATGGACGACCTCCGGCCGAGCAGGTATTTTCCCTCGCTGTTTCGGATCCAGACGTCGGCTGCCGCGTGGTACAGTCCCTCCGGAATCTCCTCTGTCTCATCGATCACAAGGCCGGTGTCGCGCATTTCCCGGTCGTAAAGGCGCCATCTTTCCATGACATCTCCTCCAGTTTTTATTCCTTTCCGTCCCAGCAGTAGGTGCAGAGCCTGTCTCTGCTGACTCCCGTCGCATCGATCAGGTCATCCAGCCGGTTGAAGCGAAGCGTTGTAAAATTCATGCGCTCCCGCATCTTCTCCAGCATCATGTGGTAGCGGTCCGAATCCGGATTCGCGTAATCATCAAGGATCGCGCGGTCGACCTCGCCGCCTTCAAGCTCCTGAATGATCCGCCGGCCGATCAGCTCCATGTCCGAAGTTGAGCGGGAGAATCCGATGTATTTGCAGCCGAAGAGGATCGGCGGGCAGGCCGGGCGAACGTGAACTTCCTTCGCGCCGCTCTGGTAGAGGAACTCCGTCGTCTCCCGAAGCTGGGTCCCGCGGACGATCGAGTCGTCGATGAGCAGGAGTCTCCTGCCGTCGATCAGCTCGTGGACCGGGATCAGCTTCATTTTCGCGATCAGATCGCGCTTGGACTGGATCGTCGGCATGAAGGAGCGCGGCCAGGTCGGCGTATATTTGATAAACGGTCTCGAGAACGGTACGCCCGACTCGTTCGCGTAGCCGATCGCATGCGCGGTGCCGGAATCCGGAACGCCCGCGACGTTGTCGATGTCGTCCTTCGTCATCTTATCCCGCTTTGCGAGGTTGCGGCCGCAGCGGCAGCGCATGGCCTCGACGGAGACCCCCTCGTAGGCGGAGGTCGGATAGCCGTAGTAGACCCAGAGGAATGTGCAGATCCTCATTTTCTTCCCGGGCTCCGCCAACACATGCACGCCCTCCGGCGTCATGAGGCAGACCTCGCCGGGTCCGAGCTCCTTGTAATCCCGATAGCCGATGTTTAAGTACGCAAATGATTCAAACGATGCGCAGAAGCCCGTCTCCTTTCGCCCGATGACGAGAGGTGTTCTCCCCAGACGGTCGCGCACACAGTAGATACCCTGATGATTCATGAGAAGGAAGGTCATGGACCCTTCGATCGCCTCCTGGGCGAACCGGATGCCGTCGATCAGGTTGTCCTTCTCGTTGATGAGCGCCGCCACAAGCTCGGTCGCGTTGATCTCGCCGCTGCTCATCTCCTGAAAATGAACCCCGCGCCTCGCCATGACCTTCTCCGTCAGCTCATCCTTGTTGTTGATCCGGCCGACGGTCGTGATCGCGTACGTCCCGTGGTGGGAACGCACGATGAGGGGCTGCGGCTCGTAGTCCGAAATGCACCCGATCCCGAGATTGCCGTGCATTTCATTTACCTCGGATCCGAATTTGGTGCGGAAGGGGCTGTTCTCGATATTGTGAATCGCCCGGTTCATGCCGTCTTTTCCGAACACGACCATGCCGGCTCTTCTGGTACCCAGATGAGAGTGATAGTCTGTCCCAAAAAACAAGTCAAATACGCAGTCTTCCTTGAGTGCAGTAGCAAAAAATCCGCCCATACTAACTCCTTTAAAAAATGTAAAACCAGTGTTTCATACAAGTCCGCAGTCTTTAAGTGCTTCCTCGATCTTTACGAGGCAGGCATCGCTGTCGATTCCAAGCACATTCCTGAGGATGGAGACGTCCCCGTGCTCCACATAGGCATCCGGAAGCGTGATGTTCATCACTTTCAGCTCCGGATAGTTTTTGGATACATGATCGGTGACCCGCTCGCCGAAGCCGCCGCGGGAGATGTTCTCCTCCAGCGTGATGAGAAGCTTATGATTCTCCGCAAGGCGGTCCACCATGTCAAGGTCGACCGGCTTGACAAACCTGCCGTTGACCAGCGTGCAGGGGATGCCTTTCATTTTCAGCTTGGTCCGGATATGCTCCGCCGTGCTGACCATACTGCCGACCGCATAGAGCGCAACCTCGCACTCCTCATAGAGCATCTCGGCCTTCCCGTACTCGATCGGGGCGTGAAACTCCGTGAGGCCGTCGTAGGCGACGCCGCGCGGGTAGCGCACCGCCACGGGCGCATTCATGGAAAATGCAAACCGCAGCATGACTCTCAGCTCATCCGCATTCTTCGGGGCCATAACGGTCATGTTCGGGATGGCCGAAAGGTAGGTCAGGTCAAATATGCCCTGATGCGTCTCTCCGTCCGCCCCGACAAGGCCGGCCCTGTCCACCGCGAAGACGACCGGAAGGTTCTGAAGACATACATCCATCAAAATCTGGTCGAAACCGCGCTGCAGGAAGGAGGAGTAGACCGCCACCACCGGGTGCAGGCCTCCCGCGGCCATGCCGGCCGCCGAGGTCACCGCGTGCTGTTCCGCGATGCCGACGTCGAAGAAGCGGTCGGGATAGGTCTTCGCAAAATCCTTGAGGCCCGTGCCGTCCGGCATGGCGGCCGTGACCGCGACCACGGTCGGGTCCTCCGCCGCGATCTTTACGATCTCCTCGGAGAAAACCTTCGTGTAGCTGGGGCCTTTCGGCTCGCCGACCGGCCTGCCCGTCTTGACATCAAACTTTCCGATCCCGTGAAATGCCTCCGGATTGGCTTCTGCCGGCGCGTAGCCCTTGCCTTTCTTCGTGATCACATGGATGAGCACCGACCGCTCTATGGTCTTGGCCTCCTCCAGGATGCGGGTCAGCTTTCTGATATCATGGCCGTCCACGGGGCCTAAGTAGGTGACCCCCATGTCCTCAAAGAGCATGCCTCCCGGCACGAAGATCTGCTTCAGGAAGCTCTTTGCGCGGATAAGCCCGTTCGAGACGGGCTTGCCCACGACCGGCATGGTCTCCAGGCGGTCCGCCACGTTCCGCTTCAGCCGGTTGTATCCTTCCGCTGCCCGAAGTTCATTTAAGTACGTGGACATGCCGCCGACGTTCGGCGCGATCGACATGGTGTTGTCATTTAAGATAATGATAAAATTTGTCTTCCGGTCCCCTGCATTGTTGAGCGCCTCGTAGGCCATGCCGCCCGTGAGCGCCCCGTCGCCGATCACCGAGATGACCTTGTAGTCCTCCTTAAGGAGGTCTCTCGCCTGCACGAGTCCCAGCCCCGCCGATATGGACGTCGAGCTGTGCCCGGTATCAAACACATCGTAGGGACTCTCCTTGTGCTTCGGAAATCCGCTCATGCCGCCGTACTTCCGAAGCCCCTCAAAGCCGTCCTTTCTCCCGCTCAGGATCTTGTGGGTGTAGGACTGATGTCCGACGTCCCATACTACCTTGTCCCGCGGAAAATCAAACGCCTTAAAGAGCGCGATCGTGAGCTCCACGGCGCCGAGATTGGAGGCCAGATGGCCGCCGGTTTTGCTGATTTTGTCAACCAGAAATGTCCGGATCTCCGCAGCCAGCTTGTCGAGCTCCTCATCCGACATATTTTTTATATCCAAAGGTCCTTCTGTTCTTTCCAGCACTTCACACCTCTAATATTCGTGATAAGAAACGGGCGCATAGCCCATCTCCTCAAGGTAATTATACCGCATAAAACCGGATTTATCCATTCGTGAAATGTCACTATAAAAGAAGGCGGGCCCGCATACGCGGTAACGAAAACGACAAAAATGCAGCCCTGCCCAGACAGAACTGCATATTTAAAGCTATTTAATCAATAAGAAAGAACCTCCGCTCCGGTCTCCGTGACCAGAACCTCGATCTCCCACTGGGCCGAAGGCTTGCCGTCGCCGGTGTAAACGGTCCAGCCGTTGTCCGCGTCGGTGAAGAAACGGTCCGTCCCCATGTTGACCATGGGCTCGATGGTGAAGACCATGCCCGGGACCATCAGCATCCCCGTTCCGGGCTTGCTCACATAGGAGACGAAGGGCTCCTCGTGAAATGCGTTGCCGCAGCCATGCCCGCCGATCTCCCGGACGACACTGTAGCCGTTCTTCAGCGCATGCTGATGCACCGCATGGCCCATGTCGCCCATGAGCGTCCAGGGCTTTACGTTAGCGAGGCCGATCTCCACGCACTCTTTGGTGACCTGGACCAGTTTTTTCTTCTCCGGGCTCACATCCCCGATCATGAACATGCGGGATGAGTCGGAGAAATACCCGTCAAGGATCGTCGAGCAGTCGACATTGATGATATCGCCGTCCTTTAAAATGATATCCTTCGAGGGAATCCCGTGGCAGATCTCATCGTTGATGGAGGTGCAGACGCTCTTCGGGTAGCCCTCATAGCCCAGGTCGGCCGGAATACCGCCCATCTTTTTCGTCGTCGTCATGACGATGTCGTCGATCTCCTGAGTGGACATGCCCGCATGAATCTTCTCTCCGATCTCATCGAGCACGGCGATGTTGATCACGGCGCTCTTTTTGATGCCCTCTATATCCTTCTCGGTCTTGATCAGGTCATGGCCGGGTACAATGTGGCCCATGACCTCAAAACGGCGGATCTTGTCGTCAAATGCGAGGTGACAGCTCTTGTATTTTTTTCCGCTTCCGCACCAGCAGGGTGCATTCCGATCCAGTCTCTTGATAATCATTTCTTCTCTTTCCCATCTCTCAGGATAAAATAGTGCTATTCCGCGTACCATTTTAGCGTTTAAGACGGAAATCGTCAATCCAAATTGTGAGGGTGTACTAACTTTTGTACTTTAAGTTTTTCATGGACTGTGTTAGAGTTAAGACATCATTTTTACTATATATTTAAGAAAGGTTAAGCATATGACTTCACAGGATCCCGTCTATATCACCGGTCATCAGCACCCGGATACAGACTCCATCGCTTCGGCGATCGCGTATTCATTTTTCAAGAGATCCATGGGCATCCGCGCAATTCCCTGCCGGCTCGGATCCGTAAATGCCGAATCCGCCTGGCTCCTTAAGCGCTTCGGTTTTGAGGAGCCGATGCTTCTCACCGACGCGCGCGTGCGTCTTTCCGACATCACCCTCGACCCGCCCACCTTCATAAAGCCGGACACAACCATCTTTGAGTCCCTCCGGCAGATGGAGGAGCAGGGCCACACCTACTGCGGCGTCGTCGACGACGATATGCACCTCCTGGGGCTCATGACCAAGGGCGACATCGCCCAGGTCGGCCTCGGCGACACCCACCACAACATCGATATCCTGTCGAAGACACCCCTCGACAACTTCGTGAAGACTCTGGACGGAAAGCTCGTCTACCGCGACGATGAGATGCACTTGAACGGCAAGGTCAGCATGATCGCCATGGCGGAGATCGCCCAGCTCGACGCCTACCAGATCGAGGACCGGATCGTCATTCTGGGCAGCAGTTCGGTCGCCCAGAGGCACGCCATCGAACGGGGCGCCGGCCTCCTCATCATCGTCTGGGCGAACTCGGTGGAGCCGGACGTCATTGAACTTGCGAAGGCGCATCACTGCCCGATCATCATTTCCGGCCACGGGGCCATGAACACCTCGCGCTACATCTATTTTGCGCCGGCGGCCTCCACGATCATGAAGACCAACATCGTAACCTTCACGGACATCGAGCTCGCGGAGGATGTCGGAAAGAAAATGCTCCGAAGCCGCTTCCACATCTACCCGGTCATAAACACCGAGCGGAAGCTGGTCGGCTATGTCGCGCGCTACCACATCATGAACTGCAAGAACAAGCAGATCATCCTGGTGGACCACAACGAGTTCTCCCAGTCGGTCCGCGCGATCGAGAAGGCACGTGTCCTGGAGGTCATCGACCACCACCGGATCAACGACTTCTCGACCACCCAGCCGGTCGCCTTCCGAAATGAAATCGTCGGCTCCTCCGCCACGATCGTCTCGACGATCTTCCGCGAGAACCAGATTCCGATCCCGCAGAACCTCGCCGGGCTTCTCCTGGGCGCTCTGCTCTCCGACACGATGAATTTCCACTCGCCGACGACGACCCAGAAGGACATCCAGACCGCCAACATCCTGGCGGCCATGGCCGACCTTGACATCGAGGAGTTCGCCCGCGACATGTTCGCGGTCACCGCCAACACGAGCGGCAAGACCTACTCCGAGATGATCAACCAGGATATGAAGATCTACGACATCAAGGAGTGCAAGCTGGCGATCTCCCAGGTGATCGTCACCTCCACGAAGGCGCTCCGTGAGGACGATCAGGAGATCCAGCAGGCGGTCGAGAGCTTTGCGGCCAAGAAGCGTCTGGACCTCTCGGTCCTGGTCTTCACCAGCATCATGGAGAACGGCTCCATCATCTACGCCGGCGGGAACCGCGCGGCCTGGATCCCGGAGGCCTTCCCGAACAGGGAAAATGAGGAGCACTCCTTCCAGCAGGACCTCCTCTCCAGGAAGAAGCAGATCCTTCCGAGGATCAACGAGATAGTAGACAAATACATGTAATCATTCAGCACCCCCGGGTGCTGAATGATTACAAGAAACTACGAAAGCAGGTATAACCCATGTTAATCGCTGCCCCCTTATTACTCACCCCGCTCTTCGCCCTCATCCTGTGCGAAGCGGGCTTCAACCCCCATATGATGAAGATCTCCCCGGCAGATCTCGCCCGGAATTACCTCATCTGGTTCATCATCGGGCTCTTCTTCCGGCTCCTCACCCCATTTCCGGCCGTCGGGATCGCACTGACCCTGATCCTCGGCTTCGCGTTCGGGTGCGGGAACCATTTCATCATTCTCTTCCGCCGGACTCCGGTGACGCCCGCCGACCTTCTCTCTCTGGGGACGGCCGCTGCGGTCGCCAATTCCTACGACATCACTCTCCCGCCCCGCGTCATCGGGACTCTTGCGGGGACGATCCTTCTTGCGGCCGGCGGCATTTTCCTCAATGTGAAGGGATTTCTGCCCATTCTTGCCGCAAATCCCCTGCTCCGTCTCCTTCTGGCCGCCCTGCTCCTCATTGCGGTCATAACCGCGATCCGGGAGCTTGATCTGAACAAAATTTTCGGGATCACCCCGAAACCCTACCGCGTGGTCTCCATGAGCTATGAGCACGGCGCGATGCTGATGTTCCTCCTTGAGCTTAAGAAGCTCTTCATCAAAAAGCCGGACGGCTACCACCGCTTCAAGGCCAAGGTGAGGCTCCGCCATCTGAAGGAGGAGGCTTACGATCCGGAAAATGAAACCCCAAAAGCCCCCACGGAAAAGCCCGCCATCCTGACCGTCATGAATGAGTCCTTCTCCGACATGGCCGCCCTGGGTCCTTTCCCCTCGACCGGGCAGCACATCGCCTTCTACCGGTCCATGAAAAATGACCCCGGCACCATCGCCTACGGCTGGGACTATGTCTCGACGCGCGGCGGCGGCACCGCCAGGACCGAGTTTGAGTACCTGACCGGCAACTCGATGGTTTTCGTGCCCGGCTCGATCCCCTACATCCAGTATGATTTCGCCGACCATCCGGCCATGCCCCAGGAGCTTGCCATGCAGGGCTACCGCTCGATCGCGATGCACCCCGAGCTTCGGACCAACTGGCACCGCGATAAGGTCTACGCCGCGATGGGCTTCGACGAGTTCATCGACAGAAGCGGCTTCCCGGAGGCCCGGGAGATGGTCTTCGGCCACACCGACGATCAGTCCTGCTACGAGGAAGTCCTCCGCGTGCTTGATAAAAATGAAGACCCGGTTTTCATTTTCAACGTGACCATGCAGAACCACGGCGGCTACGATATCGAGGCCTTCCGCGAGGCCGGGCGTGAGATCGTCTCCATCGATCCGGAGTTTGAGGAGTTCACGGATGTCTCGGCTTTCGAGACCCTGATGAAGGCCTCCGACGATGCGCTGCACTATCTTGTGGATGAGCTGCGCTCGCGCACCCGTCCGGTCATTCTCACCTTCTTCGGCGACCATCAGCCGGCGCTCGACGGGGATTTCGAGATGATCCTCGAGCGGCGCGGGAAGATCGCCGGGACGCCGGATTCGCCGGCGCTGGGCGAGAAGTACTTCAAGGTTCCCTACTTCATCTGGACGAACCGGCCTGATCTCTTCGGCACGCATCGCGGGGAGGACGAGCCTGAGGATGCGACCAGCCCGAATTTCCTCGGCATGGAGACCCTCACGGCGGCAAAGCTCGAGTTCTCCGGCATGGACCTCTATCTCACGCAGCTTAAGGAGCGGATTCCGGTGATGAACGAGACCGGGTTCCTCGGCGACGACGGGGACTGGCACACCTACGACGAGCCCGGCGAGTACGAGGACGACTTAAACGAGTACCGCAGGATCCAGTGGTACCGGATGTTTGACAAAAAATAAAGAAATTCGCAGAGGGGGACGGTTCTCCGCAGAGGGGGACGCATCTAATTTTTTTAGATGCGTCCCCCTCTGCGGAGAACCGTCCCCCTCTGCGAAGAACCGTCCCCATTTCCGTCTCAATTCACAATATCATGATGCACCACCGTCGCCTCCCGCGAGAGCGGCTTAAACGTATAGCCCCTCTCCCGAAAGCCCTCGATGATGGCCGGCAGCGCCTCCACGGTCGTCTCCTTGAGCGGCCCGTCGTGGGCCAGAAGAACGATCGTGTCCGCATTCGCCGTAAATGTCTCCTTGATGGCCTCCTCCACGGTGACCTCATGGCCGTCCCCGGTCGCCCCGTTCCAGTCCCAGTACTGGTAGCCGCGCTTCTGCACCTCCGCCGCAAGGCGCGTCATGATTCCCTCGGAATACTGCTTCGACTTCTCGTTCGAGGAGCCTCCGATAAAACGGATAAAGCAGGGAACATACCCGATCTGGTCACGGACAACCGTCCCGATTCTCGTCAGGTCGTCAAAGAACCTCTCCTCCGACTCATAGATCTCAAATGAATGGCTCGAAGAATGAAGCCCGATCGTGTGCCCCCTCTTATAGGCCTCCGCGATGTAGTGAGCATCGGGCGGGCTCTGGGAGGTCACGAAAAATGTCGCCTTGACCCCGTACTCATCCAGAACATCCAGCACCTTCGGTGTGAGGTAGGACGGCCCGTCATCAAATGTGAGATACACCGTCTTCTCGGACTGCGGATCGTAATTCCAGACCGTGTTCGCGGGATCAAGCGCATAGGCATCCCGCGCATCGGGGACGTGTTCGCCCGAGACGGGCACCTCGGTCGGTGCCGGCGTCTCCGTCGGCGTCGGTGTCTCCGTCGGCGTCGGAGTCTCCGTCGGTGTAGGTGTCGCGGTCGGCGTAGGCGTCTCCGTCGGCGTAGGCGTCTCCGTCGACTTGGGGATCTCCGTCGGCCCTGGCTCGATCTCTGCGCCCTCTGCGGCCGCTCCGCGGGCTTCATTTTCCTCCGGGAGGACTGTCACGACCGTCTTTGGCTCGATAGTTTGTGCCTTGTCTTCCTTTTTCCGCCCGGCACCGCTTATCATCGTTACGACAAGGATAAGGAGCGCGATCAGCAGGCACCCGGCAATGATGAGCCGGCGCCGAAGCTGTTTTTCACGCGCCCGCTTTTTTTCAAGTGATCGTTTCTGCCATTTATCCATGTGCGCTCCTTCAAAAGAGTGCCGGCACTAAGCCGGCACTCTCATTTTCATTCTTACAGTTCTTCCGGAGATGTGATGAGCTCCTGCATATGCTCGTCGTTCATTTTCTTCACCATCTGATAGAAGGTGTCGAGCGAGACGCCGTGCATCTGCTTCTTCGTACCGCGGACCGTGATGGAGACGGTCTTCTCCTCGGCTTCCTTGTCGCCGACAACGATGATGTAGGGAGTCTTCTTGAGCTTGTACTCCTTGACCTTCTCGTTCATGTTGGTGTCTTCGTAGTCGGCCTCGACGCGGATGCCCATGGCAAGCAGCGCATCGAAGATCTCCTTCGCGTAGGCGTTGTGCTCCTCGCGGATCGGGACGATGCCGACCTGGCACGGTGCGAGCCAGAACGGGAATGCGCCCTTGTAGTTCTCGATCAGGATGCCCATGAAGCGCTCCAGGGATCCGAAGATCGCGCGGTGCAGAACGACCGGCTCCTTTAAGAGACCGTCCTTGTCGCGGTAGGTCAGGCCGAAGTTGTGCGGCAGCTGGAAGTCAAGCTGCACGGTGCCGCACTGCCATTCGCGGCCGAGCGCGTCCTTGATCTGGAAATCGATCTTCGGGCCGTAGAATGCGCCGTCACCCTCGTTGATCTCGTAGTTGCCCTCGCCGTACTTGTCATCCAGAATTCTCTTCAGGGCTGCCTCGGCGCGATTCCAGACCTCGATGTCGCCCATGAAATCATCCGGTCTTGTGGAGAACTCGCAGCGGTAGGTGATGCCGAAGGTCGCGTAGATCTGGTCGGCGATGTCCATGATGTCCTTGATCTCGGACTCGATCTGGGACTCGGTGACGAAGGTGTGGCAGTCATCCTGGCGGAAAGCCTGCACGCGGAAGAGGCCGTTCAGCTGGCCGGACTTCTCTTTTCTGTGGACAACGTCCAGCTCGTTGTAGCGGATCGGCAGCTCCTTGTAGGAGTGTACCGCGCGCTTATAGGTCATCATCGCATTCGGGCAGTTCATCGGCTTCGCGGCGTAGACGTCCACGGCGTCCTCGCCGATCGTGTACTCCTCGCCCTTCTTGCCCGGGATGACGAACATGTTGTTCTGATAATGTGCCCAGTGACCGGAGATCAGCCAGAGCTTCCGGTTGTTGATGACCGGAGCGGAGATCTCATAGTAGCCGTGGCGCGCATGGACCGCTCTCCAGTAGGCGATCAGGGCCTGGTAGACCTTCCAGCCGTCCGGCAGCCAGTAGGGCATGCCCGGTGCGGTCTCGTTGAACATGAAGAGGTCGAGCTGCGGTCCCAGCTTCTTGTGGTCGCGCTCCTGGGCCTCGCGGATGAGGTCGAGGTGAGCCTTGAGCTGGGCTTTATCCGGAAATGCATACACATAAATTCTCTGCAGAGAATCACGCTTCTCGTCGCCTCTCCAGTAAGCGCCGGATGCGGATTTGATCTTGAATGCGGCGGACATCAGCTCCTTGGAGTTGGAGACGTGCGGGCCGCGGCAGAGATCCACGAAATCGTCGCCGGTCCAGTAGATCGTGATCTTCTCATCCTCCGGCAGATCCTCGATGAGCTCCGTCTTGAACTTCTGGTTCTTGAAGAGCTCGAGCGCCTCAGCCCGGCTCAGCTCCTTGCAGGTCCAGTCTTCCTTTCTCTTGATGATCTCATGCATCTTGTCCTCGATGGCCTTGTAGTCGTCCTCGGTGACCGGGCGCGGGAGCACGAAATCATAGTAAAGCCCGTCCGCGATCTGGGGGCCGATGGCGTACTGCACATTTTCCTTGCCGAAGATCTCGATCACGGCCTTTGCCAGCACATGGGCCAGCGAATGTCTGTAGACTGCTAAAAGTTCCTCTGTCATGTTCTCCTCCTTGAAAATAAAAAACGCCCTCATCCTTCACATGAAAGGACAGGGACGCAATCTGCGCGGTTCCACCCTGCTTGCCGCATATGCGGCCGCTTCGTTTCTGGCATGTAACGGTGCCGGCCGGGCGTTATTGGCGCCTCTCCGGGGCGGTCTTCGAAAGCTTCTTAAGCGGTGCGCTTGCAGCCAAGGGCGCTCCTCTCTGCGGCTTCTCCGCTTCCTACTCTTCCCCATCAGCGATTTCAACCATTGTACCCTACATTTTTTGAAATGTAAAGCCCCAAAAAAGGAGCAGGCACAAAAAGTGCCTGCCCTTCATTTTCAGAGGAAATGAAACCCTCCTGCCGACTTATCTTTAGATTCTGGTGATCACCTTGTCAAGATTGCCGAGGAAGCTCACCATCATCGCACGGTTGCAGACAGTGTTCGGGGAGAAGGTGCCCTCGCCGTAGCCGGATGTGATCTTATTTTCCACAGCCCAGTCAACCGCGTTTCTGAACCAGTCGCCGTCCTTCACATCGGAGAAGTCCGCTTTTGCCTTTGCGGTGACATCAAGGCCTTCGATATCCTCTATATCTGATTTAGTTAGTATACCTAAACTTAAATAGTTTTGCAAGTTTTTTTATTCAAACATGCAAAGAAAGCGGCAGGCAGCTTCCCGCTGCCTGCCGCCTGCCTTCATCTGCGGTCAGTCATCTTCAACTTCGTCGACCGGCGTCGTCGTCGAGCTCTCCATGCCGGGGCTCGTGACAAGAACATCCGCGGCCTCAAAAACGATAATCTCGACCTCAAGTTCTTCATAGTGTTTTTTCATTTTCACTTCTCCTTTCCTTATCCTTCACTCTGCCGTAAGTGAGACCGGCTCACCGTAGACAGTCCGTTCGGTACCGTTTAATGTGTAAACCAGATATGCCCGTGCATACCAGACATCGCCGGCGTTCACCTTGCTCTTGTTCCAGGTGTAGGTCACCGGAGCACTCTTTCCGACAGCGAGCGCCGAGGACTTGACGTAGTCCGCATTGTCCGCGGTGAGCACTTCATTTTCAGGATCAAAGTAGACCCCGGAAGCGGCCACAAGACCTGCCTTCACGATGACACCCTTCTCCGGAACGCTGAGGTAAGCGATAAAGGTCGCCTTCTTCGTGCCCGGATCGTAGGACGCCGATTTGATCACCGCGCTGCCCTTCTCGCTGCTGTCGTAATCGCACCCGGCTGCAACGCGCACCTGCGTGCCGCAGACCGTCTGCTCCTCGCCCTCGTACGTGTAGGTGACATAGGGGAGCACATACCAGACATCCCCCGGCCGGACCTGGGACTTGTTCCAGGTGTAGGTCACCGGTCCGCCTGTGCCGACCGCCTTTGCGGAGGACTTCACGTAATCCGCGGTCTCCGCTGTGAGTGGAACGCCCGGATCCGTGTACTTTGAGCTCCCATCCGCTGCCGCATAGATGCCGGCTGCATTGATGACAGCCCCGTAGGGCACCGTGAGATAGGATACAAAGCTCAGCTTCGCTGTCTCCGCATTGTATGCTGCAGTCTTTACGAGAGCCGTTCCCTGCGCAGGAGTGACCCACTTCGTATAGACCGCGGTCACCGTGCAGTCCCCGTATGCGCGGAAGGAAGTCTTCCTGTTGTAGGAAAAGATCTCGCCGTCCATCGTCCAGTACGCGAAATTCTTCCCGGCAACCTCCTCCGCGGTTCTCGTGATCCAGATATTTTCCGTCAGGGTCACGATTTCGGGCGTTTCCGACTCACCGTTAAAGATCGTGATCGTGTATTCCGCCGGCTTCACCTTAAAGAGAGCGGTCACCGTCACATTTTTGCCCTGGGCAAGTTCCTCATTGATCTCTGCGGCAGTCTTATCCCAGCCGGAAAATTCAAACCCGTACATAGAGGACGGTTCTGCCGGGAAATCGCTCTCCGCGATCGCGCTTCCCGTGAAGGTGCCCTGTACGCTGTCGTTTGCCATAAAGGTCACCACGCCGGCCTTCGCCTGATAGCGGGCCTCATAGACCGCATTAGCCGTCACGGAAACCGTGAGAGACCTCTCCGTTGTCAGCAGCTTCCCGTTCGGCTGATACCAGCCGATGTACTCGTAGCCCGCATCGGGCTCCCCGGCCGTGAGCGTAACTTCCCTTCCGTGTTCGACAGCACCGATATCCTCCGCGTCCGCGGCCGGCGCCTCGCCGTGCTCGTGCTTTATTGTAAGGGCATAGGTCTGTCTTTCCGATCTCGCCGTGATCGTAAGATTCTCCGTCAGCTCATACGTCTCCGCGGGGATCTCCGTCAGCCGGTAGCCTGGTTTTGCTCCGGCGAAAACCGTGAGCATAGTGCCCTCCGCCAGCCTGTCGCCGTTTTTGACCGGCGTTCCGCCGTTCTCCTCCGTGTAATCGGCCAGCACCGTGAGCACACATCCCTCATCCGCGTCAATCGTGACCAAAAGCGGCAGACGATATGATTCACCGCTTACAAATGTGTAGCTCTCCTCAAAATTCCTGATCAGAGAGCCGCTTCTTCTGTAGGTCACGCCGTCCGCAAATGTCACGGTGAGCACATTCTCGATTGAGCCCCTGATATAGTATTCCCGTTCGGCAGAGAGCTCGTCCCAGTTGCCCGGCATATCGTCCTCTGACGCAAAATATCCGTACCAGCAGCTCGTACTGAGTCCCGGCAAGCTGTTGAAATAGGTCTCGTTGTCCCCATTCATAAAATCGGAGAGGGAGACCGATGCGCCCTCGACCGAAGGCGCGGTGCGCGTCACCTTGTTTGCCGCGATGCCGTAGACATAATCGGCAGGCCCCCTCGGAGCCGGATTGGACGGTCCGAAAGTCCACGCATTGTACCCATCTCCAAAATACCTTGCGAAGCGCTCCTCAAGCGGAATCGTGAGATAGGCATCAAGGTCCTCGTCGTACTCCTCGGTCTGATACAGATAGGCCTCCCAGGAATCTTCGCCCTGCGGCGGCTCCGGGAAAAGTCCCGGGATCTCTTCCCAGACAGCCGTCGCGAATACACCGAAGACATCATTCCGCACTTCGGTGACGGGAGGCTGTCCTTCCGGAAATACAACCCTCTCCACGATCGGCGTCGTCAGCGTGAAGTCCGAATAATCAACCTCCGGCTCGAAGGCCTCGATCGGCAGATGGCTGTCCCTGATGGAAAATGAAGTGCTGTGCCAGCCGTCTGCCCCCTGCGCATAAGTCTGCAGACTGATCGTAAAGAGATCCGGGTTCGCAAGCCGGTGCTCTTCCGCATACTCACGGAATATCTGGCGGAGCTCTTCGATCCTCGTATCGACCCAGACCATGTTCTCGTCCTTATAAACCCTGAAGAATCTTTCCGGCAGCCCTGCCGATTCAAGGGTCCAGTCGCTGATCCTGAGCGAGAGGCATTCATTATAGTTATCATCCAGGAGGGTGAGCACGATCTCGCCAGTCGATCCCACCGGGAAGACCACCCGGTAGGAGAATGCCCCTTCCGCGGTGGCATTGCTGCCGTAGGCGATATAGGCATTTCCCCACTCTTCATCGAACTCTTCGGCCGTGAAGAGATGGCTGTCATACGTCGCATCAAGGGATATGCCTTCGCATGTAAGCCGCGGGAACACCGTAAAATGCCCGCTGTCGGTGCAGTCTTGCTCCGCCTCCCCGTACCAGGCTCTTACGAAGAACTCGCCTCCCCGGTACGCTGCTGCCGTATCCTTATATATGAACAGCCTGTCCGCCGTCTCGTTAAGCGCGCCGACCCGCGTCTCCCGGCCGTCCAGCAGCGCCCAGAGTTCAAGCCTCTTTGGCGTGAAGTTCAGGCTCCAGCTGATTTCGTGCGGCGCTTCATCCGAGGCGGCTCCGGGCTCAGGATCCTGCGTGAAGCCGGCAGGCACCGAATAATCCGAAGATAAACTGTAGCCTGCGTAAGATGCTTCGACATAGAACGGGTACTCTGTTCCCCCTTCAAACGTGAAGCTGTAACTTCCCTCCTTGCTGAGATTTTCCTCAAGTTCCGCGATGATCGAATCGCGGCCCAGATACGTAAACTCCTCATCATTGCAGCGGATCACGATACGTTCCGGGACAAAGTTTGTCGCCCAGCGGATCGTGTAGGAATTCGGCGCCGGGTTCTCAAACAGGACAGGCTGTTCCGTAAATGTAAGCGACCGGGCACTCACCCAAAACGATTCACTTGCTATATACCCGGACGAATTTTCACTGTAATACGCTCGCAGGTAAAATTCTTTTCCTGCGAATGACGTGTTCACTTCATAAGACCGGGCGTCTCCGTCCAAAGTAGCGACAAGAGACTCCTGATAGGAGACTAATTTCTGGAACACCTCGATCTTAAGCGGTCTGAAGTTAAGTCCCCAGTTCACAGTCCCGGTGAGCGTCTCCGGGGCGATCTCGGTATATTCCGGCTGCCCGGTAAAGGCCAGGTTATCCCGGCTCAGACGGAACATCTCAGAATCGACACTTGCCGTTTCCGTATAGTAAGCCCTGATGAAAAATGCCCCCTTTTTATCCGCAAAGAAGACGTGCACCATGTCTCTCCGAAGATTCTCCGTGACGGTCGCCGCCAGCGGGTAGTTCCCCCAGTTATCCGGCGCACCCCCTCCATAGATCTCGATCTTCACCGGGTCAAAGCTTGTCTCCCAGGTGACCACATACTGAAGATCCTCCGGCCGGATATAGATCGTCTCCTCCGGCTGCCGGGTAAAGCTTAGACTGCTGCTGTCCAGTGTGAAGACGGATGAGTTTACCTGTTTCATATCTTCATCATAAGCCTCAATCCGGTACTCCCGGTCTGTCGGCATGCTTCCCGGAAGCCTCCAGGTCATGCAAGTCCCCAGGCTGTCCGCTTCACCCAGCTCAGAGGTATGTATCCTGCCGCCGTCATACGAAAGAAAGATGCTCTGCGGCTTAAAGTTCGTTCTCCAGGAGACGACAAATTCATTGTTTTCATTGATCGCGATGACCTCCGCGGGCTGCTCCGTAAAGGCACTCGCCGGCCGGTAAAACCAGAATTCCGAAGATTCTATATATTTTCTTTCCCCATAATAGGCGCGGACAAGGTAACTCTTATCCTCCGGCATCCGTTCGTAGAAGGTGCAGGAGCCCGAGACATCGAGATTCTCCGTCAGGGTCCGAAGCGGAGCGCCGGACCATTTCGACTGTGTAATCTCTACTTTTACCGGCACAAAATTGAGCGTCCAGTTCACGGTGTAGGTCAGCGTATACGGATCCCGCTCAGCATTCTGCGGGTTGAGCGCAAACACCAGATTGGAAGCGCTTAAGGTAAAATCATTCGAGCGGACATAGAGGTTCTTCTCTTCCGCCTCATCATAATAGTAAGCCCTGATATGATAGGTCGTTGAAGCATCCGCATCGGCGGGAAATGTATAATGTCCTTCTGAGCCCAGCCAGTCGAGCGTATCTGTCGGGTCAGATGTATGTTCATTCCAGATCTCAACCTTGGTCGGCATAAAATTAAGCGACCAGTTGACCGTGTAGGTTAAATCAGTCTGCGATATATGCACAACCTCTTCCGGCTGTACGATAAACACGCGCTGGTAAACCGGATCGCTGTTCTCTCCTTCCGCCAGAACAGGGACAGGACACAGTGAAAAAGCAAGAACCAGTGCCAGCATAAAACTAACAACTCTTCGCATCACTCTCATGAACGCCTCCTCCTTCTCTCTTATACTTCCGCCAATCTGACCAGGACCTGAACGTCTCCGCTCAGGCAAAGCTACACTCTTAAGTATAAAAAAAAGAGGCGCTCCGCGCCCCCTCATAAATGACAGTTTTTCAGATATTCAGCTGACATTTTCTCCCCCGTGACAAGCACCGCGTCCATCCCGCACTCCCGGGGCCTGAAAATGAAACCATAAAAGGGCCGCCCCCGGTTTCCCGGAGGCGGTCGTAAGCTCACTTATGCCTTATTTGGCACCCTTTTTTCTCTTCCCGTAGTTCTTGATCAGCATGGTCTGCCACAGGGCGAGCAGTGCGCCGACAGCGATCGTCGCGGCAAGCAGGATTTTCTCCCAGATTGCCATGCCCGGATTCAGGTTCTCCTCAGCATACGCGCGGCTGTTGACCACGACGTAGAGGATGTTCTTCGCGGAGGTGCGGAGCGCCTGCTGGGAAGCCGGCGAATCCTTCACGGTCACGTAGTTGTAAACCTGGTCGACTGTGGAGAGCATCAGGTCGGAACCTGCGCGGACGCCCTGGTCAGCGTTCATGTAGCCGTAGACACCGAAGTAGTCGGTCTCGACAAAGCCGCGGAAGCCCCACTCGTCGCGGAGGACGGTCGTCTGGAGTTCCGGGCAGCCGCCGGACCAGCGGTTGCCGATGTAGTTGAAGGAGGACATGACCGCCTTGCAGTCCGACTCCTTGACGCAGATCTCGAACGGCTTCAGGTAGATCTCACGCATCGCCTGCTCGTTGGACCATGTGCAGAGCATCGAAGTGCGGTTGCCTTCCTGGTCATTCAGGGCGAAGTGCTTCATGTACGCGTAGACTTCGTGGTCCTGGGAGCCCTTGACAGCGGCTGCCGCCATCGCGCCGGAGAGGAGACCATCCTCAGAATAGTACTCGAAGTTGCGGCCCGCAAATGCGGTACGGTGAATGTTCATCGCCGGAGCGTACCAGCCGGAGGTATCCATCTGGTCAGCCATCTTGCCGATGCTGTCGCCGAACGCGTAAGCGAGGTCCTTTGACCAGGTCGCAGCGATCAGGGTCGCAGCCGGGAAGCCGACAGAGCCGACGCCCGTGAAGTTGTTGTTGATGGAGGCCGGGCCGTCGCAGTCGTTCGTGCGGACCTTGCCGATGCTGTCGATCGCGACTGTCTGGTAGCCGCCGTTGCCGATGAGCTGATTCATCTCGTCGATGGTCAGCTGGTCAAGGAGCTGATCCCACTTCTCATCGTCGTAGGACAGCCCGCGGAGATCCTTCAGCATAAGGCCGTTCTTCGCACCGGTCGTGATGGCTTCTCCGCCCGCCGCGGCATCCTCTGCCGGAGCGCCGTCGGAGATGTAGGTATAAGCGTCGTAGAAGCCTGCCTTGGCCTCCTCGGACATCTCAAAGCTGGTCGGAGCCGCGGTGGCTTCCGCATAGTTGGCAAATCCGTCCGCACGGGAGAGGTAGGTCACATCGCCCGCCGCGAAGTCAAACCGGTTGACCGCTGCAATGTCATCGCTTGCGCGCTTGTTGGACTCGTCGTAGACGATCTCGTTTGCGACGATAAAGTGCTCCGAATCATCGCTCGTATGAGAATCGGAGGAAGCGAAGATGACGTAGGCGCCCTGCTCGAGGACATAGCAGCCCTTGCCGGCGTAGTCATAGCTTGCGAGCTGCTCGAGCGGGATCGTAAAGTCGATCGTCTCGGAAGCGCCCGGCGCCAGTTCACTCGTCTTCGCAAAGTCGATGAGGCTGACCTGAGCCTTCTCGATACCGCCGTTCTTGTAAGGTGCGCTCACATAGATCTCGACAACGTCCTTGCCGGCGACATCGCCGTTGTTCGTGACCGTGACGGAGAAGCTGATGTTGGTTCCGTCATTCTCGATCTCGCTCATATCCTTTAAGAAGGTCGTGTAGGAGAGACCGTAGCCGAACGGGTAGACAACCTCCTCACTGTAATCGATGAATCCCTCTATGTCAGCCGTCTCGTAGTACTTGTAGCCGACGTAGATGCCTTCGACATAGTTGACGAACGTCGCAACAACGCCTGCGGGATCGAAGAAGGTGGCGTCGCCGTTGCCGGCGCCTTCCATATTGGTGTAGTTGAAGTCGCCGAAGTTGTTCCACCACGGTGTTTTCTTCATATCCGCGACATAGGTGTCAACCGTGCGGCCGGAGGGGTTCACTGCGCCGCTGACGACTCTGCCGAAGCCGTCGAAGCCGCTCTGGCCGGTGCCCGGGCAGAGGAGGACGCCCTTGATCTGGTCGTATTCATTTACGAAGCCGAGTTCGAAAGCGTTTGCGCCGTTGTAAACGACGATGACATTGTCGAAGTTGGAGCAGACGAGGTCAACGAGCTCTTCCTCGCGGTTGGAAAGCTGAAGGAAATGGTCTCCCTCATCCCAGTCGTTCCCTTCGTTCAGGGAATCATCATAGGAGCCTGCATAGTAGCCCGCGCTCATGCCGGCATAGTTGCCGCCTGTCGCGGTTCTTCTGAGCCAGGAGCCGTCGACGACCGCCGTCATATCGGTCGGAAGGTCCGCGCCTTCGCCGCCGACACGAGTGATGACGATCATGGCAGTGTCGGAGAATGCCTTCGCGTTGCTGATGAGCTCATCAGAGTAGGCGCTGACATTCGGCTCCGGAAGCGTCCAGTCCTGGGACCACATGGCGACCGAAGGACGATCCGCCTTGTAATCGGTGTAGAACTTAGTGAGCTCGGTGTTGGTCTCGATGCCCGCATTGTTTAAGCCGGCGATGAGGTCAACCGTCGGATAGGCGGTGTTAAGAGCGCCCGATCCGGTTCCGCCGTAGCAGGGGTTCGTGGAAGCCCAGCCGAAGACGTTCAGCTTGGAGCCCGAAGCGACCGGAAGGATTGCGTCTTCATTCTTCGCGAGAACGACACCTTCCTCCGTGATCGTGTTGACGAGGGTGGTCGCCTCGGCAGAGGTGGCTTCCTCGATGGAGCCGCCGCCGGTTGCAAGGTCCAGAAGGTTGGACAGCGGTCCGCGGCAGACCAGATTAAGAACAATGATAAGTGCAAGAATGATCGCGATCCCGGCTTCGCCGCGGACCAGCTTCTTCTCGGGTGTCTTCATCTTGCCTGCGATGATCATGACGATAATGGCAATGACAAGAACCACTGCGAATGCGATGAGATAGCCTTTGATATTATTGACTACGGCCATCACATCATCCATGTTGATCGATAACATATCTTTCCTCCCTGTGTTAGATTTTTTTCGGGAAATGAAAACCGCCCTCTCCTGCCCCTTTCCAACAGGCCGCACATTTTAACAGATTTCTTCCCCCTTAATGGTAATGATTTTATCATAAAATTCTCGAGTCATTCTGTCATTGTCACAAACTGTTCATTTTATGGCACAAACAGTCCTTATGTGTTCATTTTCTGTTCACACAAATAAAGGAGCGGCATCTGCCGCCCCTTAAAAATCTTTTTACTTTTTCTTTCCGAACCCTTCCGCGAAGATCGTCTTGTCGATCGCGAAGATGATGACCATCGCGACGCCGCCGGTCGCAACCGTCGTCACGATGTTGCGGACCGCATCCGGGATGCCAAAGGCCGCCGTGACCGGGTTCCAGATGCAGGTGAAGAGGTTCATGATGAGCATGACCGCGATCGTGCCCGCAAAGTGGCACAGCAGCTGCGGAACCACCGGTCCCTTGCTCCGGAACGTGACATTTCTCTGCAGCGGGAAGTTGATGCACTCGCCGAGGAAGATCGAGGTATAGTTTGCGAGCGTGAAGGCGAGGCCGCCGTCCGCTAAGCTGTTGCCGATGATGGCCAGCGTGAACGGGACGCCGAACATCTTCGTCTGGATACCCGGCCAGGTCCACTCGACCTGTCCGACCAGCCCCTCGTAGAACCCGGGGAGGAAGGTCAGCAGCAGGTACTTTAAGAATGTGACCACATAGCTGAAAATGATGAAAAGGCCGCCCTCGCGGATCCACTTGGCCGCTGCCGGGTGCTTCTCGGCGAAACTGTTGAAAAAGCCCATATTACTCTCCTTTGATCTTCTTTTCGAACTTCTTGTTTGCGCTCTTATTCGAGAAATAGCCGCCTATCACCTTGCCGAGACCCTTGAAGAAATGGCCGTTGACCAGGGTGACCATGCCGTCGACCATGTCCTTCGAGACCATGCCGCCGGTCATCTTGGCGGTCGCGCGGAACGGCATGTTGTAGATGAAGAGCGTGTTGAGGTCCGGCTTTCCGGCCTCCTCCGCCTTCTTCTTCTTGCCCTCCAGAATGCCGAACGCAAAGCGGGCGATGCCGGATTTGGCGTTCTTCAGCTGGCAGATGGCGTCATTTTCCGTGAGGAGGCTGCCCCAGGAGCCGTCCGGCACCGGATAGCCGAGGATCTCCGCGAACTCCGTGTCGGAGACATTCCGGATATTTGCCGAATAGTAGGACGGGATCTTCGCCGCATCGTAGGGCAGGACATCCGTCGTGCCTTCGATCTCACAGGGTACGGTCAGGCGGATATCCTCGACGGACGCGCCGATCATGATCTCGTACGTGCCGCCCTCGACTTCCCACTTGTCGGTCTTCACGTTCCAGTAGCGGAAGGTGTACTCGTCAAACGGGATCACGACCTTCTTGCTCTCGCCGGCTACAAGGAAGACCTTGGCGAAGCCCTTCAGCTCCTTCTTCGGACGGAAGACTTTCGCACCCGGGAGGCCCACATAAAGCTGGGCGATCTCCGCCGCGTCGACGGATCCGGTGTTGGTGATCGTGAAGGAGGCGCCGTCCTCATCGACCGTGAGATCAGAGTAGGCGAAGGTCGTGTAGGTGAGGCCGAAGCCGAACGGATACTTGACCGGGACACCTGCGGTGTCGAAGTAGCGGTAGCCGATGTACGGGCCTTCCTTGTGGTTTGTATTTCTCTCCTTGGCCGGGTAGTAGTTGTAAGCCGGTGTGTCCTCGTATCTGACCGGGTAGGTCTCCGCGAGCTTGCCGGACGGGCTCAGCCTGCCGGTCAGAAGGTCGAGGATCGCGCCGCCGCCCGCCTGGCCGGTGAGGTAGCCGTGCAGGATAGCCTTCAAGTCATCGTCCCAGGTCATGTCGATCGGGGAGCCGCCGGAGAGGATGCCGACGATGTTCGGGTTGACATCCGCCATGGCCTTCAGCACATCCACCATGTTCTGCGGGATGAAAATGTGTGTGCGGTCAAGGCCCTCCGACTCGGACATCTCGTTGAGGCCGAAGAAGTAGAGGACGACCTCGGCGTTCTTTGCCGCCGCGACCGCTTCCGCCTTCAGGATCTCATCGTTCGATCCGTCTCTCTTGTAGCCGCGGACGACCGCGCTGACTTCGATGTCCTCCGCGTAGTCGCCGAGCCTGTCGGTGATGTTCTCAAGGAATGTGTTGTTGACGGAGGAGGATCCGGCGCCTTGGTAGCGCGGCTCGAACGCGAAATCGCCAACGACCGCGACTTTGGTGCCCTTCTTGAGGGGAAGGAGGCTGTCTTCATTTTTAAGAAGGATCGCGCACTGAGCGGCCGCCCTGCGGGCGATGTCGTTGTGGGCTTCCTTGTCGAACTCCTCCTTGTGGCCTTTGGCCGCCTCGGTCGTCGTGAGGACCGCGTCGAGGAGGGTGTCGACTCTCTCGTCGAGCTCCGCCATCGTGAGGGAGCCGTCGTTAATGGCCGCGATCAGCTGGCGGGCCGAGTCGAGACCCGGAGCGGGCATCTCGAGATCGGAGCCTGCCTTGACGCCGGCCACATGGCTGTTGGAGCCGCCCCAGTCGGTGACGACCATGCCGTCGTAGCCCCACTCGCCGCGAAGGATATCCTTTAAGAGGTGCTTATTTTCATTGGTGTACTCGCCGTTCAGCTCGTTGTAGGAGGTCATGAGGGCCTTGACGCCGCCCTCCTTCACGGAGATCTCGAACTGGGTGAGGTAGATCTCGCGGAGCGTTCTCTCATCGACGACCGCGTTGACCGCCATGCGGCGCTCCTCCTGGGAGTTCACCGCGAAGTGCTTCGCGCACGCGCGGACGCCCTGGCTCTGCACGCCCTTGATGTAGCCGGACGCGATCTTGCCCGCAAGGTAGGGGTCTTCCGAGTAGTACTCGAAGTTGCGGCCGCAAAGCGGGCTTCTCTTCATGTTCATGCCCGGGCCGAGCAGGATCTGCACGTTCTCGCACATGGCCTCCTCGCCGAGCGTTTTTCCGATCTCTTCGGCCAGGGAGATGTCCCAGCTGGACGCGACCGTCGCAGCCGACGGGACGCAGGTCGCCGGAAGGGACGGGTTGAGCCCTAAGTGGTCGCCGGCACCTGCCTGGCGGCGGACACCGGAGGGGCCGTCCGAGAGGTACATTTCCGGGATGCCGAGTCTCGGGAAGTCCCAGGTCTGCCATTCGCCTTTGCCGCCTAGGAACGCTGCTTTCTCTTCCAGGGTCATCTTATTAATCAGGTCCTGATATTTCATACGTATCTCCTTTCGAGCAGAAATTCTTGAGTTTATAATACACCAAAAAGATTGGTTCGGCACAAATATGACATAAACGGTCATTTTCTGAACGCAAACTGTAAACTCTGTTCAAATTTTATTATTCTCCGCGCTGTATTTCGAAAGTTCCTGTGGAACTTCCGATAAAATATACTATAATAGCGGTATCAACCAAGCGGAGGAAAAGCAAATGTTTGAAAAGCGTGTGGATATCTTCAAGAAAAAAGACAAAGAGGCCTGGGAGAGCGTAAAAAAAGCCCTCGACGAGGGCGGGTTTAAGGACTATAAGGCCGGCCACTATCTGCAGGAGTCCGTCATGGCGGGCGGCTGCGGGGCCAAGCTCGACCCGAGGGATTTCGGCGGGAAGGGCCGGATCGACCGGGAGGTCTATTTCGTGAAGGTGAAAGAGAAGGATAAGGATGCCGCCCTTGCGATCCTCCGGGCGAACGCGATCGTCCCCTCGGTCGATACCGAGAGCATCATGACGGACGCGGCGCTTCGGAAGCATCCGCTGATTTGAGTCGCAGATGGGGACGGTTCTCAGATCCTCCGGGGACAGTTCTTGAGAAACGATTCTCTTTGAGAATCGTTTTTCCGAGAACCGTCCCGGAGAATCAAGAACCGTCCCCGGAGAATCCTACAAAACCTCACACCAGCGTCCGCTTCAGCAGCGCCGCCGCCCCGTCCGCAAGCTGGTTGAGGCTCCGGATCCGGACATACTCCTTCCCGAAGATCTGGGAGACGCTCTCAAGATGCCCGGCCGTCCCGTAGAACACCGCCGCCGTGAGAACCCCGTTCTTCCGGAGAAGCTTCACGGCATTCTCCGCGTCCTTCACCGCAGCGGCCCCCTCGTACTCGCGGCCCATCCCGTGCCCGGAGGACGCAATCGGCATCGCATCGTTCGGGCTCGCGTCCGTGAGCACGAGCAGCAGGTCCTGCCACGCCCCGTGAGGGTTCTCCTCGCGGAGCAGATAGTCGACCGTCCGGAAAGCGAGTCCGTCGCGGTTCCAGCCGCCCGAATAGTAGGCGGAAAGACGCCCGCCCCCCTCACCGAACTCCTTCATCCGGGTCAGGACAGTAAAGCCCCGTATGCTCCGGTAAGAGATGACCCTCACCGGAATCCCCGCCTTCTCAAAGCTCTCGGCCAGAACGGCCGCCCCCGTGGAAACGATCTCCTGGGAGTGCAGGCGCGACATCGACGCGTCGAGGAGCAGGGTCACGCGGATATCCGCTTCCTTCTCATCGCCCGGCCGCTCAAACACGCGGGCATCCTTGAGGACACCCAGCCGCCAGGCCTTCTCCGAAAGCAGCTTCCCGCTCTTATCTCTCTCCGGCAGCTCCCGCATGTAGGAGGCGAGGAGCACCTCGACCTCCGCGGAAAGCCTCTTAACGCTCTCCCGGACAAGCAGTGCGTGCTCTGCCCGGAAGGCTTCATTTTTCTTTTTCTGTTCCGCCGACCGTTTCAGGAGGTCCTGCACTTCTCTTTCGGCTTCCCCGGGCACCTGCCCGTCAGCCCCTCTTGTGACCCAGAGCCGGCAGGCCGCGTCATCGCCGGTGCAGAGAGCATTTTCCAGCGTCTCCATATCCTCTTTTGAGTAAAATGAAGGGCCGAAGCACCCTCTCACGTAGGCCTCATCGGCCTCCTTCGGCGCAAACCCGAACCGCATCCCGGCCGTGTGGGTGAGCTGCACGTCCCTGTCGGTCGACGAGGCGATGTCGGCGGTCCGGACAAAAATCTTCTCACTCTGCCCGCGCCTCTGCCCCAGGCGCTTCATGACCGCCGCCATGAGGGGCGGTCGGACCCGTTCCCGCACTTCCTTTCCCGGCTCGATTCCGCAGAACTCCGCAAGGAACTCCCGCATCTTCAGGACGACCTCATCCGGCGTGAGCTCCCCCGAAAAATGAAGAGCCTCCGCCATCCGCTTCTTCTTCCCGGCAAGATGCACGGGTTTCCCGAGCACCTCGGACCACCTGGCCTCCTCCTGGGTGAAGACAGCCATGCTCTCGTACTCCATCTGCTGGCGGGTCATCCGGCTGCGGACTCGAAAGAACTCCTCCGCGCGTTCTCTTCGAAGCGCTTCAAGATGCGGCCGCTCGGGCAGCTCCTTCTCGTAGACGCAGTTCTCGATCCCGAGCCAGAGGTACGCGTCGTACTCGTCCGCGCTGCCGGCCCCCCTGTAGCTCTCGAAGACTTCGCGGATCTTCTCCTCGTCGAGCCACTTCCGGGCAAATCCGATGATCATATTAAAATAATAGTCGGGCTCCCCGGTCGGATGAAAGGCCATGAAGTAAGGCTCAAAATCATAGCTTCCGGCTGCGTTCCATATGCAGTTTCTTGCGCGTCTTGCATTTCCCGCATACTGCTTCTTGATCATATTGTTTACCGCTCAAATATGTCCGCCGCAGTGAGGTCCGCCGGGATCCTCGCCGCGATAACGTCCGAGATCAGAGTCCGCTCGTAGGCGTCGAAGGACTTGTTCACGATGCACATGGTCAGTGCCTCCCCTGAGGTGAGGCCGTTTTCGATGAGGCTTACCGCATCGAGAAGTCCCCGAAGGTCGAGCGCACGCTCGGAGATCTCCGCCTTCTCCGCCTTCCGGGCGATCTCTCCCCAGAGCTTTGCGAACTGGCCGGCCGCCTTGTTCTTAAGTCCCGGGAATTTCCGCTCAAGGAGCCTCATAAGGTCTTCTTCCGTGATCGCGGGCATCATGATGACCGCGAAGCGGGATGCCAGAGCCTCATTTAAGTCCCTCGTGCCGGCGTAGCCGTAGTTCATGGTCCCGATGAATCTGGTCTCAGGACTCACGCGGATCAGCTCGTAGCCCGGCACGTCGATCACGCGCCGGAAATCAAGGGCCGAGTGCAGGACGGCCAGGGCTTCATTTCTCGCCATGTTGATCTCGTCGAGGATCGCGAAGCCGCCGCATTTTGCGCTTCTGGTGATCGGCCCCTCCCGGAAGACGACCTTCTGCCCGTCGTAGGTGTCCGTACCCACGAGCGCGGCCGCATCCGTGCTGATATGGAAGGAAATATTCCATGCCGGACGGCCGAAGACAGCCGCGAGGTTCTCCGCCAGAATGTTCTTGCCGGTCGCCTTCGGACCCGCGAGCAGGATGTTTTTGCCGGCGAGAAGGGCTGCGAGGGCCTCCTCCCAGACTTTATTTCCGTAGTAAAATGTATCCGGCGCGGGAACGCGGTCCATCAGGGCCTCATCCGCCGGATGTGCCGCGCGGAAAGCCCTTACCTTCTCTATGAGTTCCCGCCGCACGCCTTCCTTTTCAAGATTTTCCAGGATCTTTTCCATAATAATCTCCGTCATGTCAGTCTTTATAGCCGCACTCGAGGAAGAGAGGCTTCACCATCGCCACCTCATCGTGCTCCTCCTGCGTGACGCGCACGGAGGAATTCAGGGACTTCAGGTCATTTTTCATCATGTTCCAGGCCTCATGCTCGTTGCGGGCCCGTCCTTCCTCAAGAAGGCGGATCGTCCGCTCCGCCACGACCGGGTGCGCGTACTGAGGCGGGAAGAAGAAGTCCGGTTGTTTACTTATGTAAACCTTTGCATTCTGAATCGCATTCTCCCAGGCCTCTTTCGCCCGCTTCGGGCTCGCCGAGCCGAAGGGCAGAATCCCCGATGCCAGCGAAAACATGAGAAATGCAGCCCCGAACATGATCATGTAGGGCCCGAACGCGGCCTTTGCGGCGGTCATATAGAGGCCCCCGACCGCGAGGACCGCACCGACGAGGAGAAATACCCAGGCAAGAAGCCGGGTCGTCCCGGGTATGTGGTCGACCTGCCGCTTTCTTCTGACGCACCGGACGAGCGCCTCGCCGATCTCGGGCTCCTTCTCAAGATAAGCGAGATCGCCTTTGAGTCTTTCGACGGCCTTTTCCGCCTCTTTGGAGAGCTCGGCCGGGCGTCTTGCCGCCATCTCCGCTTCTCTTTTCCTTTTTGCCGCCTCGCCGGCGGCCGTCCCGACACTGATCTCCGGGTGGTTCTCCCTTATGAAGCGGACGGCCTCGTCGACCTCCTCCTCGATCTTGAAGTTGCAGGCCTTCTCACGCCCGTCCTTTAAGACCACGACGAAGTAGGGCATCGAGCCGAAGACGCCTCTTCCGGAGAAGCCCCCCTCGGACATCGCAACGCGCTTGTAGACGCGCGCAACCTCTTCATAGGGCACATAGTAGCGCCTGGAAATGAAAAAGCTGTTCAGGTACATCGCCTTCTCCCCGAACGCGCAGGGTCCGATTCGCCTTCCTCTTTTTCTGTCTTCTTTTACAATGTTGCTGTCAATCGATGTGTTTCCGAATTTCTGAGCAGCCATACGGCAGCCTCCTTACTATGAAAAGGGCGGAGGAATGATCCTCCGCCCTCTTGTGGGTTTTCATTTTTTAAGCTGTTCTGTATTTCTTCGAGCTCTGAAGGAAGATGAACAGGAATACCACTGCGAAGATAATGCCTGCCGGATAAGCGACAGCCGTGTTGTTCTTGAAGAACGGGATGAGGCCGAGGCACTCCGGAGCCATCATGAAGTAGGTCGAGGAAACCGCGCTCATGAAGATGGCCGGGATACCGCAGATCAGCCAGTTCCTGCCTTCCTTGGCAAGGAACATAGCGCCCGCCCAGAGAACGATCATGGCCAGAGTCTGGTTCGTCCAGCTGAAATATCTCCAGACAACCGCGTAGCTTAAGAAGCCGAGCGTGTTGCCGAAGCCGAGGATCGCGCCGACACCGAGAACCGGGATGCAGAGCTTTAAGCGGTTTGCATAGGATTCCTGGTCGATCTTGAACCAGTCGGCAAGGGTAAGTCTTGCGGAACGGAACGCCGTGTCGCCGGATGTGATCGGGCAGGCAACAACGCCGAGCATCGCAAGGATAACACCGACAGAGCCCATGGTCTTCACGCAGACGTCGTAAATCGCTGCGGACTGACCGGAGGCAAGGACCTCGGCAAGGCCTGTGGAGAGGCCGTCGGTCTTCTCATAGAGAGCGCAGCCTGCCGCCGCCCAGACAAGAGCGATGATGCCTTCGGCGACCATCGCGCCGTAGAATACGAAGTGGCCCTGGCGCTCACTCTTTAAGCATCTCGCCATCAGAGGAGACTGGGTTGCGTGGAAACCGGAGATAGCGCCGCAGGCGACCGTGATGAACATGAAGCTCCAGATCGGAGTGCCGGCAGCATGCATATTTCTTAAATTGCTCCAGATTTCCGGGATCGCGTAGCCGTGAGTCGGGATACCAATCGCGACACCAACCGCCATGATGATCAGGCAGATACCGAATACCGGGTAGATCTTACCGATGATCTTGTCGATGGAAATGAACGTCGCGATGAAGTAGTAGCAGAGGATGATGGCCAGCCAGACCGTCGTCTGAGCGAACGGGCCGGAGACACCTTTCTCGGAGAGCAGCTTCACGATCAGGCCTGCCGGGCCGACTGCGAAGACGGTACCAACCATGACCAGCAGAACGACCGCGAAGACACGCATGACGGTCTTCATGACCGGGCCAAGGTAGATGCCGATGACCTCGGAGATCGAAGCGCCGTTGTTGCGCTCGGAGAGCATGCCTGCAAAGTAGTCATGCACCGCACCTGCAAAGATGGTTCCGAAAGTGATCCACAGGAAAACGATCGGGCCCCACTGAGCACCCTGCATGGCGCCGAAGATCGGGCCAAGGCCTGCGATGTTCAGCAGCTGGATCATGAAGAGCTTCCAGGCGGGAAGAACGACATAGTCAACACCGTCGTTGATGGCCACAGCCGGGGTCTCCCGGTCGTCCGGCGCAAACGTTGCATCGACAAATTTGCCGTAGGTAAAGTAACACACAACAAGTAATACAAGACAGATTAGAAAGCTTATCATACTATCGCCCCCTTTGTTTAATAGTTCTAAATCTGCATGCAATACGCGTGGAAACACTATCCACTATGCACAATGTACGCCTTTAGTGAACACTTGTCAATCCATTTTACACCGAAATTACAATACTTTTTGCTGCTTTTGTATATCTTCAAACAACATGTTCAATTACAACAAAAAGGTCTCCGGCTTTCGCCGGAGACCCTGTCATTATCCGTCAATTTATCTCTCGTACTTGTTCATGCGATACATAACGTCCGCGCTCATAGCTGCTGCGAATCCAACCAGAAGTGTCATCCATACTGTGAAGATCATATCGTACCTCCTGCCCTCAAACGGCCCTGCTTACCTTTATTTTCAACGTTTTGATGTTTTTTTCTGTATCTGATTATGTTATAATCCATCCGGGCAGAAATGTAAAATGAAGTATTTCTTCAATAATAATTCCGTCTCTGACCTTTTAGTGCGGTAAAGCGCACGCATCAAAAACCACGTAAAGGAGCGGCAAAAATGGATATCACCTCGCTGGAACTCTTCATCGATGTCTGGCAGTCGGGCAGCCTCACCGCCACCGCCAACAACCACTATCTCACGGAATCTACCGTCTCGAAGCGCATCGCGGCGCTCGAGAAGGAACTCGGCGTGACGCTCTTTCATCGCGGCAAAGGCAAGAATCATGTGCAGATCACCGCGGAGGGGACATCCTTTGCGGATATCGCCCAGCGCATGATCATGCTGAACAGCCAGGCCATGCGCCTCGGCGAGGGCCAGGTACGGCACGTCCTGACGATTGCCAGCATCAACAGCGTGCAGGACTACACGCTTCCTCCCTTCATCCGTGAGTATCAGGCCCGCCATCCGGAGATCCTCTTCACGATGGAGGATCACAGGTCGGCCCAGATCCTCCTGCTGCTGGAGCACCAGCGGATCGATATCGGGATCACCCAGACCGCCTCGCCCTACCCGGACCTCGAGTCCCAGGTCCTCTTCGATGAGGAGTACCGCGTTGTCCTGAAAAAAGAAGGAGCCCGTGAATCCTTCAAGAAGGGGATTCATCCGAGCGAGCTGGCCGCGGAGCATGAGATCTACGAGTCCTACTGCGACATTTTCCGGGAGTGGCACGACTACTGGTGGCCGCCCTACAAGTCCAAGATCCGGGTCAACATCACGCCGACGGCCGAGAAGTATTTCGAGTCTCCGGACGACTGGATGATCGTCCCGGCCTCGATCGCCTCGGAGCTCGACAAGAACGGGTATGTCTCCTACCCCTTCTCGGTACCCGCACCGCAGCACCACGTCTACCTCGTCTACCGGAAGCGCGACCGCTCCCGCGACGCGGACCAGTTCGTGCAGGAGATCCTCGCATATTTCCGGCGGAGATGAGTCGGTTCAACGTATGAGGGACGGTTCTTGAGGGTCCGGGACGGTTCTCAGGAAATTGATTCTCAAAGAGAATCGATTCCCAAGAACCGTCCCCGGACCTTCCGAGAACCGTCCCCGTCTTCTTCACTCGCCGAGCACTCTCACCATCTCATCCCCGCACTCTGACGTTGACGCGCTCCCGCCCATATCCGGCGTGAGCGCCTTTTTTTCGACCAGCATCCGCTCGATCGCACCGACAATTCTCTCCTCCCACTCCGGGTAGCCGAAAAATGTCAGCATCTGCCCCGCCGTCCACACCGAAGCCAGCGGGTTCGCGATGCCCTGCCCCGCAATGTCCGGGGCCGAGCCGTGGATCGGCTCGAACATCGACGGATACTTCTTCTCCGGGTTCAGGTTCGCGCCTGCCGCCAGGCCCATGCCGCCCGCGATCGCCGCCCCGAGGTCCGTCAGGATATCCCCGAAGAGATTGGATGTCACCACGATCTGGAACCTCTTCGGATCCTTCACCATGAACATCGAGGCCGCGTCCACGAGCAGGGAGTGCGTCTCCACCTCCGGGTACTCCCGGCCGACCTCCGCGAAGATCTGATCCCAGAACACCATCGAGTAGTTGAGCGCATTTGCCTTGCTCACGCTGGTGAGGGTCTTCCCCTCCTTCTTCGCGAGCTCGTAGGCGTAGCGGATGACCCGCTCGCAGCCCTTCCTCGAGAACACCCCGTTCTGGATCACGACCTCCTCCGGCGAATCCTTATAGAGCCAGGCTCCCGAGCCGGCGTACTCTCCCTCGCTGTTCTCGCGGATGAATGTCATATTGATATCTTCCGGTCTGACACCTGCGAGCGGGCAGGGCGCCCCCTTAAGGAGCTTCACCGGCCGGAGATTGATGTATTCGTCAAACCCGTGCCGGATCTCAAGCAGCAGGTCCCGGAGAGAGATGTGGTCCGGCACCCCCGGGTAGCCGACCGCGCCCAGAAGGATCGCGTCGTACCCCTTCAGTGTCTCAAGCGCGTCCTTCGGCATCATCTCGCCGGTCTTTAAGTAGTACTCGCAGCCCCAGGGATAGTCCGTAAAGGAAAATGAAAACCTCCCGTCTGTCTCCGCCGCCGCGCAAAGCACTTTCTTTGCCTCCGCGATCACCTCGGGTCCGATGCCGTCACCCGCGATGACGGCTATGTTGTAATTTTTCATATATACCTCCTGTTTTGCGCATGGCAGTTATATTATAACACCGCTTTTACACAAGCGGCAGTTGTGAATCATAGAATTCTGTGATATACTGTAACTGTTCAGCACCCCTCGAAAGCGAGTGGCTTGCAGGACGAAGCGCTTGCGTTTCGGACAAAAGCTATTCGCTTTCGAGGGGCGGGCAAGACGCGAAGCGTCTCTGACCGCCCTCATGAAGCAGCCGTGCAGCGGCTGCGAATGGGGGGTGCCGGATAATTACGATATAATATCGCAGAAAGGCAGGTCAGCACCATGAAACCGTTTAATCGAATTCTATCTCTCCTGTTTCCGATTGTATTTGCGGCTGCCGGCATTTTTCTTATCGTCATCAGCGCAGACAAGATCATCAAGGTCGCAAACCACGCCTACACGCCCACGACAGCCGTCGTCGACCACATCGACATCATACCGGCGTCGGATCCCCAGGACAGCGACTCCGAGACAGTCTATGTCAGATATACCGTCGGGGGAACGGAGTACCTTGAGTACCTCTCGGAGGGTCCCAATGATGTGAATGTTGGCGATACGATCAACATCATCTACGAGACCGCGCATCCCGAAAAGGTGACGATCCCCGGAACGACCGGCGCCTACATCAGGATCGGCCTGGGCGTCATCGCCATCCTGGCCGGAATCGTTATGTTCTTCCGTGCCCTCGCCGGCCGGTAACAAAAAAAAATAAAACAGTCTGAGGCGGTTCTCACAACGAGAGCCGCCTCTTATTTTCTTTAATTATTTGATGAAGCCTACCTGCTTCGAGATCAGCTCGATCTGCTCATCCTTCCGCTTGTTGTACTCGACCTTCTTCTCCTCGAAGTAGTTGCGGCCCTTCGCGTCGATCGAGACGATGAGAGGTCCGAACTCCTTTACGCGGCAGTTCCAGAGAGTCTCCGGCATGCCGAGGTCTCTCCACTCAGCCTTCACGATCTCCTCGACGGCGACTGCGGCGACAACCGCGTTGCCGGCCGGGATGACCACGTGGATGCAGCCGAAGTCCTTGCAGGCAGCTGCGGTCTGCTCTTTCATGCCGCCCTTGCCGACGATCACGCGGACACCCGTCTTCTTGACGAATTCATACTCGAATTTCTCCATGCGCATCGAGGTCGTCGGTCCGACGGAGACCATCTCGAACTTGTCGTCCGGCAGCGGACGGATGATCGGGCCGGCGTGCAGGATCGCGTTGTTCCGGACATCGACCGGGATCTCGCGTCCCTCCTCGACGACGCGGCGGTGAGCCACGTCGCGGCAGGTTGTGAGGCTTCCGCTCAGGTACAGGATATCTCCGATCTTGATGTCTTCAAGGTCTTCCGCGGAGATCGGTGTCACCAGGATCTTTTTTCCATCTCTATATTCTACCATTATAATTCCACCCCCGAATGTGTTGTGATTTCGTAGTTAAGGTCCTTGTCGAAAATGATATGGCCGCGTCTGTGGCTCCAGCATCCTACGTTGACGGCTACGCCGATGGCGGACGGATGGCGGGCTGTATTTTCAATGTTGACGCCCATGACCGAGTAGTTGCCGCCCATGCCCTGCGGGCCGAGGCCGATCGCGTTGATGCCGTCCTCGAGGAGCTTCTCCATCTTGGCTGCGCGCTCATTCGGGTTGTGGGAGCCGATCGGGCGCATCAGAGCCTTCTTGGAGAGAAGGGCTGCAGTTTCGACCGAGGTCGCGACGCCGACGCCGACGAGGAGCGGAGGACATGCGTTGAGGCCGTAGCTGGTCATGCGGTCCAGGACGAACTTGGTGACGCCTTCGTAGCCTTCACCCGGCATGAGAACGGTCGCGTTGCCCGGAAGCGTGCAGCCGCCGCCTGCCATGTAGGTGTAGATCTCGCATTTGTCGGAGTGGGGAACGATGTCCCAGAAGACGGTCGGAGTGCCCTTGCCGACATTCTTGCCGGTGTTGTACTCGTCGAAGGTCTCCACGGAGTTGTGGCGGAGCGGCGTCTCAAATGTCGCCTTCACGACCGCCTCCTTGAGCAGAGCCTCAAGGTCGTCGATGAGCGGGAACTGCGTGCCGCATTTTACCCAGAACTGAAGGACGCCAGTGTCCTGGCAGGACGGGCGGTTCAGCTTGACCGCGAGCTCCTGGTTGCGGAACATGGTATCGTAGATAACTTTAGCCATCGGGCTGTCTTCCTTCTCGCGGAGCTCGGAAAGCTTCGCGATCACGTCATCCGGGAGCTTTTTCCCCGTGTGACCGACAAATTTTGCGATCATTTCGGTCATTCTTGTGACCATCTCTTCATGTGTCATTGGTTACCTCCTTTATAGTTAAAGAATTCAGTTCAATTATTTTCAATTAATTGCCGCACGGCTCAAGGCCTTCACGGATAGAACGGGAACAGGATCGGCAGCAGCACCATGCAGATCACAAAGGAAATGAGGATCAGCGGCAGGCCCGACTTCACATAGTCGTTGAACTTGTAGCCGCCGAGGCCGACGACCATCGTGTTGGCCGGCATGCCGATCGGTGTTGCGTAAGCGCAGGAGCAGGCGATGACGGTTGCGATGATCATGGATCTCGGGTCCGCGCCGAGGCTGGCTGCCAGGGAGGATGCGATCGGAACCATCAGAGCCGTTGTTGCCGTGTTGGACATAAAGTTTGTGAGTGCGCAGCCGACGATGAAGATGACCAGGAGCAGGATGATCGGGTTCGGGTTCGAGCCTAAGAGGCCGACGATCGTGTCCGCGATCAGAGTGCCGGCGCCTGTGGAATCAAGTGCGCTTGCAAGAGCCAGGGAGCCGCCGAAGAGGAGCACGACCTTGAGGTCGATGGATTTTAAGGCTTCCTTCTCGGTGACGACACCGGTGAGGACCAGGATGCAGGCCGCGACGCAGGCGGTAACCTGAAGCTTGATGCCGATCTGGTCTTCAAAAATCATGGCCAGGATGCAGATGATGAGGATTGCGAGAGACATATACTGCTTCCATGCCGGAACATCATCGAAGCTCTTCTGCTGCTCGACCGCATCCAGCTCTCTGCCCTTGCCGTCCGGCAGGAACTTGTAGCCGATGAAGGCGAAGAAGATGATTCCGGCGAGGAGCATCGGAACACCGACCGGTGCGTACATGAAGAAGCTTGTCGGCTCCCCGAGCTCCTGAAGAGCGTTCACGCCCATGAGGTTGCCCGGCGCTCCGATGATGGAGAGGTTGCCGCCGAGAGCTGCCGCAAAGACGAGAGGCATGAGCAGGCGGCTTCTGGAGTAGCCCGACTCATCCGCGATGCCGCAGACGACCGGGATGAGGACCGCTGCCGTTCCCGTGTTGGAGAGGAACCCGGACATCACGCCGACGATGACCATGATGGCGATGATGAGCATGCGCTCGGATTTTGCGAATTTCGTGACGACACCGCCGATCTTGTTGGCCATGCCGGTCTCAAAGAGTGCCTGGCCAACGACGAACATGCCGACGCAGAGGATGACGTTGCTGTTGACATAGCCCGCGAATGTCTTGCTGATATCGAGGACGCCTGTCAGGTTGAGTCCGAGGGCTACGATCGTTGCGGTGAGGCCCAGCGGGATTTTTTCAAGGACGAAGCTGATGATGGCAAAAGCCAGAAATAATAAGGTGATCGTTGTTGGTGACACTTCATTTTCCTCCCGGAATTTGTTTTCTACATTCAGCATCGGCCGTTGTGCTTTCTTGTTGATATCATTATAAACCGGGAGTATAATAAAAACAAATTAATGAATTTTTCCTATGCATTAAATATTTTTATTTCTTTCAGGCAAGGAGGCTTAAAAAATGACACTCGCCCAGCTCCGCTACTTCTGCACCGCAGCCCGCCTTCACAGCATCACCCAGGCCGCCGACTCCCTCTTCGTCACCCAGCCGACGATCTCCATCGCGATCCGCGACCTCGAGAAGGAATTCGGCATCCCCCTCTTTGCGCACAAAAGCGGCCGCCTGCAGATGACCGAGGAAGGAGCTCTTTTCTATGAGAAGGCCTCGGCGATCCTCGCCATGTGCGACGAGCTCCGGGCCGAGTACTCCGTCATGGCGGCCCATAAGAGCCGCGTCCGCATCGGGATCCCGCCGCTCCTCTCCACGGTCTTCTTCCCGGACCTTCTGACCGCCTTCCATAAGGAGTACCCGGACGTATGGCTCGAGCTGCAGGAGTTCGGCTCGGTACGGGCCTGCACGCTCGTCCAGGACGAGGTCCTCGACGCAGCCCTCGTCAACATGGAGATGCCCGACATTGAAAAATACAAATCGCTGACCCTCCTTACCGAGCCTCTCTATTTCGCGGTCATGAAAGGTCATCCCCTTGAACATAATACATCCGTCTCCCTGAAGGATCTGGACGGTCAGCCCCTGATCCTCTACAACCAGGATTCGGTCCAGAACCAGATCCTGCAGACCCGCTTTGAGGCCCAGAACATCTATCCCCGGATCATTTTAAAATCCAGCCAGATCCCGACGATCGCAAACTTCCTCCGCGACGGGAGGTGCGGCTGCTTCCTCTACAAGGACATCCTGCCTCAGCTGCCGGAAGTCATCGGCATCCCGCTTGAGCCTTCCGTGGAAACAAAAGCCGGCCTCGTCTGGAAACGAGGCCGGTACATAAGCAAGGGTCTTGAGACCTTTATTTCATTTTGCAAGGAGTATTACGGGAATTCACGCCCGGCCTTTAAGGCATGAAGCTCCATACGAACAGGGCTGCGGTTCCGATGAAGAAGAGGATCCAGCCGATGTTTGCAAATGCGATCTTTGAACCGATCTTAAACGGCAGCTCCTTCTCGCCCCGAACCAGCTTCATCCTCGGGAGACCCGAGAAGAAGAACACGGCTCCGATCACGCCGAATCCCAGGATCATCATGAGGTAGCCGATGTAGATAATGATGGCGGGCGGAATCTCGCCGAGCTGCAGGATATCCCCCAGGGACATTTCCAGCGGTATCCTCTTCACGATCTCGATGGAGATGACGCCTCCGTTCAGGTTGATCAGGCTGTGCAGCAGGATCGTATTCCTGAGCTTTCCGGTGCGCAGATAGACGTAGGCAAGAACCATGCCCATGAGCGTCGCGTAGAAGAACTGCGAGAAATTCCCGTGGAAAAGCCCGAACATGAGGCCCGACATGAGGATCGAGAGCCCCTCCCCGTAGGGACGGATGCGGTCGATCAGCATTTTCCGGAAAATAAGTTCCTCAAACACCGGTGCCATGATCACAAAGAATACCAGCCTCTGCAGGATGCCGCCCTGATCGGTTAAGACCAGAACGGGATTGGACGTCTCGGTCTGCATATAATCCTGCAGCTTCATCATGACAAGCATTCCCAGGATATTGCCCGCGTACATCGCGAACTCACAGATGAAAAATGCTCTCGCCGTAAGGCCTGCCGATGGCGTATCGCCCCTGGGCGGGCTGCTTTTTATTTGCGCAAAGACAAGAAGCGCCGCGGGAACGCCGATCAGGTAGATCGGGCCCATATTCATGATCCAGAACGTCCAGCCGTTATCCGGCAGCACATCCGCAAACACTTTGCCGAGCACTCCCGACGCGATCTGGGCCGCGACGGAGGCGATGAGGAACACGAACGCCGCAAACTCCGCGCCTCCGATGGTGCGCCTTGCGCTCCTCTTTGCTTCCGCGTCCGGCTCCGCAAGCGGCTCAAGATGGGGCCGCTCCACCGGCTCGAGGAGTCTCGGCGTGATCACGAAGAACACTCCGGTAAGAAGCAGGTTGACGAAGGCGGCTCCGACAAGTCCCAGTGCATCGTGTCCGTAGATGGAGCACAGGGCGATGACCGCGATATCCGGCAGCAGGCCGAAATAGATAAAGAAGACCTGGACATACTGCTTCACGGTCTTTCCGGCATTGACCGGCACGGAGAGATCGATGAAGGTGCCGACGATCGTCGAGAAGAGGTCGACCGTCAGGATAAATGCAAGACTCCCGATCACCTCAAACGGAGAGGTCCGAAGAAGGATTCCCGCAAGGACCGCTCCCGGCAGGAGGTCGAGCAAAGAGTTCACATTTCCGCCGAGGAGGGACCAGAAGATCTTCTTCGCCGAGCTCTCCGGGATGCTGCGGAAATAATCCATCTTTGTATCCTCGCCCAGCGGATTGCCGAGCGAACGGAAGAATACCAGCACGCCGAGCGTAAATGTCACGGGCGCATACACCCTCGACTCCGCGATGAAGAGCAGGACCGCCGCCATGCCGAGCGCCGCAGCGAGGTAGGTGGTCGTCGTGGCCGTTATAAAATGAAATCTCGCAAACCGCCAGCGATTGTACAGGGCCTTGTAGAAGAATACATTCGCGCCTGCCCCGAAATGGAACCCGTCCCGCTCGATCTTCTCGCTCTTTTTCCGCTTTGAGGTGCGGACCGCAACGCCGATGCCCTCCTGGGCCTTCTTCCGAAGGGCCGCAGTCTCCTCGGATTTGGCTGCCGCATCCTCGTAGAAGTCCGCCGGAATCCGCCGGATCACGGTGATCAGCGCGAAGATCATCAGGGCGTTCAGGACCACCATGACCGCGACGCCGAGGTAGTTTCCTTCATTTGCGTAGGCCGGCAGCGCCTTGATCCAGCCCCATAAGGGGATGAAGCGGGAGATTTTACTGTTGAAAAATGCGTCGGCCGCCTCCCAGAGCGACAGCTCCGTGGACCTGCGGAATGCAAGGAAGCCGAGTGCCACCATCGCGACAAGACCGTAGAGGGTCTTGTGCAGGTTTTTCCTCACGAATTCGTACTGATCGCACAGAAGATAGATCAGCGTCGAGAGCACCGTTCCCATAAAGAGGGAGAAGAGCCATGCGCCGAGCGCGGCAACCGCCGCCGGAAGCGTCATCCCGACGTTCAGCACCAGATTCGGGATCTGGATGCCCATATAGATCGTGAGCGCCAGCATCGCGCCGAGCTGCGTCATCAGGCGGAAGAACAGCACCGCCTGGGGCGTCATCGGGGAGCCGAAGAGCAGGATCGCATCGGCCGGCTGGAAGATGGCCGACCCGTTCTTGTCCGCCGTCAGGGCCCGGTACATGAGGTAGATGAACACAAGCGCGCCGACAGCCAGCTCGAGGATCGCTCCGCCGGAGACCGGCAGCATCGCCTCTTCCGGCTCAGCCTCGGTTTCCTCCGCAGCCTCCTGCTCCGCAGGTTCGGCGGGCTCCTCCTCCGCGGGCATGGATTCCTCAAGGTCCATGATATCCGTGACGTCCTCATAGAACTGCTCCGACTCGGAAGCCGTGTCGGACAGCGAGGCCGCCATGTAGCCGATGAGGCCGCCCATGAGGCCGCAGACCACGATGAAAATGAGAACCCACGTATGGAGCAGCTTCTTTACCTGATTGATAAAGGAATGCCATGCGTAATAACCGAACAGTCTCATCCTCATCTCCTCCTGAAGAGGCCGCCAAAGCCCCTCTTCTTCGGGGCTTCCGGCTCTTCATTTTCCTGCGTCTCCGCCCCGGCCGACATGGCCTCTGCCGAGACCCCCTCCGTCACGTCGAAGAAGAACTCCTCCAGGGTCTTGCCCTGGGCATCGAGATCATTCTTCATGACGTTGGCAACGAGCTTCCCGTGCATGAGGATCAGCGTCTCGTCCCAGAGCATATCGACGCTGTCGATGATGTGGGTGCTGACGAGGAGCGTCTTGCCTGCGGCCCGCATCTCCTCCATCATGGTCTTGAGTTCCTTGATCGCGTGGGGATCAAGACCGATCATCGGCTCGTCCAGCATGAGGACGTCCGGGTCCGGCAGAAGCCCCAGGCAGAGGTTCAGCTTCTGCTGCATGCCCTTGGAGAGCTCGTCGCCGAACTTTTTCCTGTGCTCGGTGAGCTCGAATCTCTCAAGCAGCTGATCAATTCTCTCCTTATAATCCGTGAGCTTGTAAGCCCGGGCTAAAAACTCCATGTGCTCTGCCACTGTGAGGTTCGGGTAGAGCGCCGGCATCTCCGGGATGTAGCCGAGGATCCTTCTGGCCTCCACGGACTTGTTGGGCTTGCCCGCGACCGTGATCTCCCCTTCGTATTTCAGGAAGCCGATGATGGATTTCATGATCGTGCTCTTGCCGGCACCGTTCGGACCCAGGAGGATCGTCACGTCGCCGGGAGCGAGGTGAAAGCTCACATCGTCGAGTGCGAGGTTTTTTCCGTATCGTTTGGTGACGTGGGAAACGTCCAGCATAAGGTGTACCCCCTTTTTTGTATTAACATGGATGGAGCCGCATCTGCAGCTACTTAAAATTATACCATATATCCCGCAAAAAGCACGTAAAAAGAGCCCTGTACCCGCACTTTTGTGTGCAGATACAGGGCCTTTCAGGCATTATTTCATTTTTCAGAAAAATAAGAATCCCTTTTTCTTATACGGCTCGCTCTCCGCGCCGAGGTACGTATACCCGGTCGCCTCGATAGCCGCCTTGATCTTCTCCGTATCGACGGGTTCCTCGCTTATGATCTCGGTCTGCTTCTTTCCGCGGTTTGAAGTAATCTTCTTCGCCTCCGGAACCGCTTTTCGGACCGCCTCATTGATATGGGCCTCGCACATGGAGCACATCATCCCGTCAACGCCTATGATCGTCCTTGTCATATAAGTCTCCTCTCACGCAGTCGGTTTCGAATGTCTCTTTTTGTACCAGACGGCGAAGGCTTCATCCGCCTTCTTCTCCTCGGCGCTGCACTTGCAGTCCGGACCGCAGGAGCCCCCGCAGGAGCCGCAATGGCCGCTGCAGCCGGCACAGCCGCCGGACTTTGCGTCCTTCCACAGGAAGCGGACGCACAGTACGACAAGAAGAATGACGAGTCCTGCCGCTATGATATTTCCCAGAATCGGAGAGATCATACATTTACTCCTTTATTTGACAGCTGCCTCGACCGATGTGACGAAGTCAGCGTTCTTCTCCGGAACATAGCCCTTGCGGACCAGGAGATAGATCACGACGCCGAGCGCCGCGATGGCGAGGATCGTGCCGATGCCGAAGCCGACTTCACCCGCGATAAGGCCGCCGATGTTGTAGACGATAAGGGCAACGACGTAAGCCCACAGGCACATGTAGCCGATGGCTGCCCAGGTCCACTTTGCGTTGTTCATCTCACGCTTGATGGCGCCGATGGCCGCGAAGCACGGTGCGCAGAGCAGGTTGAAGCACATGAATGCGAAGCCGGCAGCCGGTGAGTAATCACGCGCGACCTTGTCCCAGATCTGTTCGCCGTTCTCGCCGAGCTCTTCCTCGCTGTCATCGTAGTTGTAGAGAACGCCGAAGGTGCCGACGACTTCTTCCTTGGCGACAAGACCCGTAACCGTGGCGACGGTCGGTCTCCACTTGCCGAAGCCGAGGGGCTTGAAGATCGGAGAAACCGTGTTGCCGACCGCTGCGAGGATGGAGTCATCCATGTAGGAGACTTCTTCCGCATCGATGCCCATGCGCTCTGCGACGGACTCGACGTAGGCTTCGTTTTCGGCAAGGCCCTGCTCTTCCCAGGCGTTCTTAACCATGCCGAACTGACCGTTAACCGTGCCGAAGTTGGACAGGAACCAGATGATGATCGAGGAGATCACGATGACGGAACCTGCGCGCTTGATGAAGGACCAGCCGCGCTCCCATGTGGCACGGAGGACGTTGCCGATCGACGGAACGTGGTAAGCCGGGAGCTCCATGACGAACGGAGACGGCTCGCCGGCAAATGCCTTGAACTTCTTCAGCATGATGCCGGAAATAATGATGGAACCGATGCCGATGAAGTAGGCGGCAGCCGCGATGTACGGGGACTCGCCGAAGATAGCGCCGGCGATGAGGCCGATGATCGGGAGCTTCGCGCCGCACGGCATGAAGGTCGTGGTGAACAGGGTCAGCTTTCTGTCGCGGTCATTTTCGATCGTACGGGAAGCCATGACACCCGGGATGCCGCAGCCGGTGGCCACGAGGCACGGGATGAAGGACTTGCCGGAGAGACCGAACTGACGGAAGATACGGTCCATGACGAACGCGACGCGGGCCATGTAGCCGATATCCTCAAGGATGGCCAGGAGCAGGAAGAGGACGAGCATCTGGGGTACGAAGCCCAGGACCGCGCCGACGCCGGCGACGATGCCGTCCTGAATGAGGCCGTAGAGGACGCCTCCTTCCGCGACATGGAGTGCGGCAAGGAGGCTGTCAACGAGGCCCGGAACCCACTCGCCGAAGATCACATCATTGGTGAAATCCGTGGCCCTTGTGCCGAGGGAGACCGCCCAGCCACCCATCGCGATCGCGTACATGAGGAACATGACGCCCGCAAAGATCGGGAGACCGAGGATGCGGTTCGTGACGATCGAGTCGATCTTGTCGGACACGGACATGCGGTGCTTCTCGCCCGCCTTTTTGACCGCCTTGCCGACGACCTTGCCGATGTAGTTGTATCTCTGGTTGGTGATGATGCTCTCGGCATCGTCGTCCATGGCCTTCTCGACGTCCGCGATGACGGCTTCCGCCGCCTTGCTTTCCTCAGCGGAAAGCGCGAGGTTCTCGGCCACGGCGCTGTCGCGCTCGAACACCTTGACCGCGTACCAGCGGAGAAGGCTGTCGCTGACTTTGCCTTTCAGGATGTCTTCGATCTTTGAGAGGGCCTTCTCGACTCCGCCGTCGAAGACCGGCGGAAGGGAGACCGCCTTTTTGCCGGAAGCGGCTGCGACTGCCAGCTTTGCGGCTTCGAGGCTGTTTTCATTTTTAAGAGCGGAGATCTCGATCGCCTCGCAGCCGAGCTCGGCAGCGAGCTTCTTGATGTCAATCGTGTCGCCGTTCTTTCTGACCAGGTCCATCATGTTGACCGCGAGGACAACCGGAATGCCGAGCTCGATGAGCTGGGTGGTCAGATACAGGTTTCTCTCGATGTTGGTTCCGTCGACGATGTTGAGGATCGCGTCCGGCTTCTCATTGACCAGGTATTTACGGGAGACGACTTCCTCGAGGGTGTACGGGGACAGCGAGTAGATACCCGGCAGGTCCTGGATGACAACCTCGGAATCGCCCTTAAGTTTACCTTCCTTCTTCTCGACAGTAACGCCCGGCCAGTTGCCGACGTACTGGTTGGAGCCGGTCAGCGAGTTGAACAGGGTCGTTTTGCCGCTGTTCGGGTTGCCGGCAAGTGCAATTTTGATACTCATAATAATCCCTCCTCTGATGTCAGTGCTTATTCAACTTCGATCATCTCGGCATCGCCCTTGCGGACCGAGAGCTCATAGCCGCGGATGTTCAGCTCCATCGGATCGCCGAGCGGAGCCACTTTTCTCACGTAGATCTCGACACCCTTGGTGATGCCCATATCCATGATGCGGCGCTTGACCGGTCCTTCGCCGTGCAGCTTTTTGACCACGCAGGTGTCGCCGACTCTCACATCTTTCAATGTTTTCATAATCTTCCCCTTCCTGATATTAGTTAACTATAACCCTCATCGCCATCGACTTGTCAAGCGCTACCCGGCTGTCCTTGACCAGAACGATTACATTCCCGTTGATATTGCTGACAACCTTGACTTCCGTCCCGGCGACAAACCCGAGTTCTCCAAGGTGCTGCCGCACCTCATCCGTCCCCGTAATGCGCTGTATCGTCACGATATCACCGTTTTTTACCATTGTAATCGGCATTCAGGTCCTCCTTTCCCCTGAGGGCGGTACAAAACGCCTGCCCTCCGCAAGTCCTAAATGAAAAGCCCCGGTTTGCCGGCGCGAACACCGTTAGCTGATAATAACTTTTCAAATGAGAGTTTACCCCATCTAACCGACCCTGTCAAGGGTCAGTTGTTTTATCATTAAATATTTTTGCGGGAGAGGTTTTCATTTTCCTTCTCCCGCACGGAGCGCATCTGTGATATAATCCTGAAAATACAAACCAGCTATATAATAAGGAGAGGACAGTCTATGGGACGAGAGCTCACCGATACCCAGCTCATCGAGCGGAGCATCATCAAAAAATACAGGAAAGAACTCTGGGGGCCCTTCATCACGGCCGTGACCCGCTACGAGCTCATTGAGGAGGGGGACCGGATCGCGGTCTGCATCTCCGGCGGGAAGGACTCGATGCTGATGGCCAAGCTCATGCAGCAGCTGCAGCGGATCTCAAAGGTGCCCTTTGAGGTCGTCTTTCTCTCCATGGATCCGGGCTACAGCCCCGCGAACCGCAAAAAAATAGAGGAGAACGCCACCCGCCTCGGCATTCCCCTCACCGTATTCACTTCCGATATATTTGACGTGGCCAACAGCCAGGACCACGGGTCGCCGTGTTATCTCTGCGCGAGGATGCGCCGCGGCCACCTCTATGCAAAGGCGCAGGAGCTCGGTTGCAACAAGATCGCGCTCGGCCATCACTTAAGCGACGTCATCGAGACGGTCGTCATGGCGATGTTCTGGAGCTCCAAGCTCGAGACGATCATTCCGAAGCTTCACAGCACGAATTTTCCGGGGATGACCCTGATCCGCCCGATGTACGGGATCCGGGAGGAGGATGTCATCGCCTGGGCGAACTACAATCATCTGGATTTCATCCGCTGCGCCTGCCGGTTCACGGAGAATGCCGCGACCGCCGGCCACGAGACCGACTCGAAGCGCAAGGAGACCAAGATGCTCCTGGCCGAGCTTAAGAAGACCAACCCGGAGATCGAGACCAGCATTTTCAACGCGGTCCACGCGGTACAGCTGGACACCTTCCCCGGGTTCAAGACCGACGGCGCAAAGCACTCGTTCCTCGAGCATTTCAACGCCTGAGGGACGGTTCTCCGCGGATGGGGACGGTTCTCCTCCGCGGAGAACCGTCCCCACGCGTTGACCTCAGCTCTTCCCCCCGAAGAAGTTCGAGATATTCGCCAGCGGCTCGAGCACATCCGACATGTGAGCGATCGACTCGTTCAGCTTGTCGATGTCGATCGCCTGCACCTTCCCGAGGGACTCGGTGACCGCGTCCATGTTGTCCTCAACGAGCGTGTTTACATTTCCCACCATCTTATCGATCCCGATCATGGTCGCGGAGAGCTGCTGCATCGACGCGTTCATCTCCTCCATGGTCCCGATGGCGGACGGGACGACCGTAAATGCCGCGTACATGAGAGCCGCCGCGGTGATGAGCATCGCGCACATCGTGACGGCGGTCATCCTGCTGCGCCGCCTCCCGTCCTTCACAAGCTCAACGAGAAGCTCTTTTTCGGTCATTTCGGTAATATCTGTTTTCTTGGTTTCTCCCATATCCTTCACGCCTCCCTTAAAATATGCAGTGCCTCATCCTTCATTTTTACCATAGCACCCTCCCGGAAAACCGTCAATCGTGATTGTAAAGCCTTCGTAAAGTTCTTCTAAAAAAACAGTATTTCACTGGATTTTCTCCAAAAAAAGTATATAATAAAGGACGCTTAAATATTAAGAAGAAACACTCTGCCCCATTCCGGGGCTCCGATTTTATTCCGATACATTTCAGGAGGAATTATTTCATTGAAAAAGGCATTGCAGGCCATGAGTTTCTGGCACCTTTTCCCCGCCGCCGCATACGGCTTATTCTACCTTCTCTGGTTTGACTACCTGGAGGAGATGCCGCAGCGTGAATATATCATGCTCGGGAATTCGCTGGACGCTTCGATCCCGTTTCTCGAGGTCTTTGTCGTCCCCTACCTTTCCTGGTTTTTCTTCATGCTGTTCTGGGGCATCCTGCTCAACTTTACCGACCGCGACGCCTACGACCGTATGATCACGATGTGCATGATCGGGATGACCCTCTTCCTCATCGTATCGACGATCGTTCCGACCGCCCTCGACCTCAGGCCCCACTACATCGGCCGCTACAACGTCTTCACCAGGATGTGCCGCTCGCTCTGGACCATCGACACGCCGACGAACGTGTGGCCGAGCATCCACGTGTTCAACACCGCGGCCATCACGGTCTCGGTTCTGAGGTCCAGATTTTTTAAAAATGCAAACCTCACGCGCCGCGCCTTCATCGTTGTCTGGGCCGCCCTGATCATCCTCTCGACGGTCTTCATCAAGCAACATTCGCTCCTCGACGTTCTGGCCGGCGGCATCTTAGCCGTCGTTGCCACTCTCATCGTCTGGGATCTGAATTACGTTGCAAGGTTCCGCCGCTGGGACGCATTTGTCGCGAGGCGGCTGGCCGCAAGGGCAAAAAAACGTACGGTTCTGTAACACATAATGGGACGGTTCGCAGCGAACCGTCCCATTTCTTATTCATTCCACCTTCTGAAACCACCCGTGCTCCTCGCACGTCCTCATGATCCCGTCATCCACATTCCGGGGAGCCACGAAGTCGGCCATCTTCTTCAGCTCTTCATTTCCGTTGCCCATCGCAACCTTGTAGAACCGCTCATCGAACATCACCATGTCGTTCGTGTCGTCCCCGAAGACGACCACATCTTCCGCTGTGCCTCCGACGAGCTCAAGCATCCGGAAGATCCCGTCCTTCTTCTCGTCCGGCTGGAACATCAGGTAGTCCTCGACAAACCTCATGTGACCGAGCGTATCCATGAGCGTAAGACGTCCCTCCTCCGCGCGGGGAATCGAGACATACATCTTGTAGATCACGCCCGCCTTCTCGGGATCAAAATGCTCGTCAATGATGTAGGTCGTCGGCTCCTGGCGGATCCCGCACTGGTCATAAAACTTAAAATCCCTCGTGTAAACCTTCTCGGAATCGTCGATCGCCGTGAGCACCCCGTACCCGAGGTCGATCGCCTGCCGGTAGACCGCCAGCGCCTTCTCAAAGGGCAGCGGGCTGTTCTCGACCAGCTTCCCGTCGATCATGATCCCGTGGCCGCCGTTGCAGACCATATTCGTGAACCCGTGGGCCGCCCTGAAGGGCTCCGCCTTGTAAAATGCGCGTCCCGTGCAGATCGACACAAAATGCCCCGCCTCCGTGAGCTTCCTTACCGCCTCCTCCGCCGAGGGCACCATGACCCGGGAGATGCGTTCCGTGAGTGTTCCGTCGATGTCAAAAAAGAAATATTTGCGCTTCATTTTTCCTCCACATTGTCAGACATGTACCAAGTATAGCAGAAAAAAGGCTTCCCCACAATGAGGAAGCCTTTCATTTCGCAAATGAGCATCAGCCCTTGACCGCGCCGACCGCAACGCCGCCGACGATGTACTTCGAGAGGATGAGGTACACAACGATGACCGGGAAGATGGAAAATGCAATCATCACATACACCTGGCCCATGTCGAACTTCAGCCAGTCGGCCGAGCGGAGCTGAGCGATCAGGATCGGCAGAGTCTTCTTCGTGTCGGTGTGAAGGATCAGAGCCGGTGTGAAGTAGTTGTTCCAGTTGCTGACGAAGGTGAAGATCGCCTGCACCGAGATCGCCGGCTTCATGAGCGGAAGCACGATCTTGTTGAACGTGTAGAATTCATTCGCGCCGTCGATACGGGCCGATTCGACCAGCGAGAGCGGCAGCGTGGACTCCATGTACTGCTTCATGTAGAAGTAGGTGACCGGAGCCGCGATCGCCGGAACGATCAGCGGAACGTAGCTGTCGTCGAGACCCATTTTTCCGATCAGCTGCAGGAAGCCGAGCACCGTGACCTGCGTCGGGATCATCATGACCGCGAGGATGAAGGTGGAAATGAACTTCTTGCCCGCGAAATCGTAGACATGGATCGCGTAGGCCGTCATCGTCGAGAAGTAGGTGCAGAGCGCCGCGCATGCTACGGAGACGAACAGGGAGTTCAGCATACCCCGGATAACCGGAAGCGTGCCGGCCAGCAGGTTGTTGAAGTTGTCGATAAGGTGCGTGCTCGGCAGCGGCGTGAAGCCTTTCGTCAGTTCGGCGTGGGAACGCGTCGCGTTGATAAACAGAATGTAGAACCAGACAAGGCAAAGGAAGGTCATGATACCGAGAACGATATATGCGATTGCCCTGCGGCCGTGAATATTCATACCCTTAGAAGTTTTATTTTCAGTCATGTCTTACGCCTCCTTTACCTTCCGTCTTTGTTGTTATCGCCGGACATCCTAAACACGATCAGTGAGAGAACGCCTGTGATGATAAACAGCAGAACCGAAAGAGCGCCGCCCATACCGTAGTTCTTGCTGAACAGATGCTTATTCAGGAACATGATCAGCGTCATCGATGTACGTCCCGGATCACCGGTTCCGTTCGTCAGGATCTGCGGAACGTCGAACATCTGCAGACCGCCGATCAGGGAAGTGACCATGACGTAGATGAGGATCGGGCGAAGCAGCGGGAGTGTGATCTTGTAGAAGATCTGGGTCGCTGTCGCGCCGTCCACCTGAGCTGCCTCATAGAGAGACGTGTCGATACCCATCATGCCGGCCATGAGAAGGATCGTCGTATTGCCGAACCACATGATGAAGTTCATGAAGGCAACCAGCGTTCTTGTGGACCAGATGTGGGACATGAATTTGTAAGCTTTGCTGATGACACCTGTCTGCAGGAGGATCGAGTTGACGGGGCCTGTATCCGCAAACAGTGTGAAGAAGAGCATCGAGAAAGCCGATGCCATGATGAGGTTGGGCAGGTAGATAACGGTCTTGAAGAACCTCTGCCCCTTAAGTCTGAGCGACGGATCCGAGAACCACGCTCCGAGAAGAAGGGATACAACGATCTGGGGGACGAAACCCATGACCCACATGATCATCGTATTCTTAAAGTACTGCCAGATGTCTCCGTCGGAGAGAAGCTTCTGGTAGTTTCCGAGTCCTACGAAGTTCGGGCCTATCTGTGTGAGGCCGGAACGGTAATTTTCAAAAAAGCTGTTGTAGACGGTGCTGCACAGCGGAATCAGCTGGAAGACGACATAGACAGCAACGAAGGGAATCAGGAAAATGTATCCCCATCTATTGTAGCTAACGACTTTCCCTCTTTTGACTTTGTTCATATTCTCCTCCGGTATCTCTTTTAAAAAACCTGCCCGGCTTAAGCCGGGCAGGCCTCAAAGTTGTTCAATCGTTTCCTGCTGCCGGATGCTTTTAATTAGTAAGTAAGTTCCGGATACTTCTCAACGACTGCCTTGTAGAAGAGGTTCAGAGCTTCTTCGTAGCTCATGCCGCCTTCGAAGTAGTTCTTCATGGCGTTCTGGAACTCCTCGTTGCAGCCCTGGTCGTAGTTGGAGAGGTTGGAGAGGTCGATCTTGTCAGCGCCTTCGCAGAACATAGCGAGTGCGTTCTGGCCGCCGAGGACAGCGTCGCCGTAGCTCTCGTCCTTAGCCATAGCTTCCATAACCGGCTTGTTGTTGACAAAGTCGTTGTCCTTCGTGACGATTTCCTTCATGATTTCGTCATCGCAGGTAAGCTTCAGCATGATGTCCTTGACAAGGTCAGCATTGTCGGTATCCTTCGCTGCGCAGATCCATGTGCCGCCCCAGAAGAAGCCCTGCGGACCAACCGTTGCGCCCCAGCCGCCGGCGTTGGCGATGGAACCTTCGGTATCAGCAGCCATGGAGAAGTCGATCATCCATGCCGGTCCAAAGTAGCAGAATACCTTGCCGTCCGGATAGAAGCCCTTGTTCCAGTCATCGGACCAGAGAGCGTGTGTGCCGGTCTCTTCCTTCTCAACAAGTGCCTTGGAGCTGTCAACCCAGTTTACAAGAGCCGGATCAACGACGATCTTGCCGTCCTGTACCCACTTGCCGGAGACGTTGTTGGAGAATACACGGTAGCTGTCGTTGACGGAGGAGAGGATGTTGTAGCCTTTCTCCTTCAGAGTATCAGCTGTCTTTGCGAATGTATCCCAATCCTTGACATATTCCTGAACCGTTGCCGGATCGTCGGAGCCGAAGACTTCCTTGGCAGCTTCGCGGTTGTAGATGAGGACGCCCGGGCAGCCCTGCCAGGAAAGGCCCTTAAGGTTGCCGTTGGAGTCGGTAACGATATCCTGCGTGTACTTGTACTGCTTGGAGATATCCTCGTCCGTGATGCCGAGATCCTTGACGTTCATCGTGTAGTCGGTGTCGACATACTTAAGAGCGTAGTCAGCCTCGACCAGGAACATATCGATCTTGCTGTCAGCAGGGGCGCTGTCCATGTTGAGGAGCGTCTCATCAAGGTTGTTCTGGTAAGCGTTGTCGGTGTTCGGGGTGATGTTGAAGTTGACAGCGACATCGCCGATCTTGCCGTGTGTAGCGTCGATCTTCTCATATCCCGGATAGTGGTCTTCAAGACGGGTCTTGAACTCTTCATTCCAGCAATAGATGTTCAGAGTGGAAGTCGTGCCCTCAACCGCTGCCGTAGACTCAGCTTTGGTGGACTCGGCTGCCGGAGTGGTGCTCTCAGCTGCCGGTGCTGTGCTCTCTGCCTTTGTGCTCTCAGCTGCCGGAGCCGTGGAAGAAGCAGCGCCGCCGCCGCATGCTGCCAGGCCGGAAACCATAACTGCCGAAAGTCCTAATGCGAGCCATTTTCTCTTCATTTGTTTGTCCCTCCATAAAAATTATAAAAATAATATTGTTTTTATATTGCTTGATGCAATAGTGAAACCTTATTGAATTTTCCTGACCGTCTCTCCCGGGAAGAGCTTCCCTTTGATCACGGTGTTGTCGCGGAGCGCTGTCCGCGGTCTTTCGATCAGCTCGATGATCTTCGCCGCAGCCGCAAGACCGATCTCCTGCATGCTCTGCTCGTAGGTCGTGATCTTCGGACTGATGATCCTTACGATCGGTACCCCGTCGTAACCGGCGATCGAGATGTCTTCCGGAACCCTTAGGCCTGCCGCTCTTGCGGCGTTGAGTCCGCCGATGCAGCTGTAATCATCCGGAAATAAAATGCAGGTCGGCCGCTCCTTCAGGCTCATGAGCTCTCTTGCGGCTTTCTCGACCTCCTCGACATCGAGGTAGGAAGCTTCCCGCACGTACTCATCCGGAACCCGGATCCCGTTCTCTTCCATCACCCGGAAGAAGCTGGCAAGTCTCGCGTTGGTCACCGACGAAGGTTTTCCGTGTATGTAGGCGATCCTGCGGTGTCCCTGTCCGACGATGTACTCTGTCAGTGTCCGCATTCCCTCCGAATTGTTCGAGGAGATCGTCGCGCACTGATCAAATACGTGGTCGATCGTCACCAGCGGGATATCCGACTGAACCAGGTCGATCACCGACGGCTGTGAGAAATCCACACAGGCGATCACCACTCCGTCGAGGTTGCGGTACCGGCAGTGATTCACGTAATCCGGTTTCTTCTCGCCGAGGCCTCTGTCTATAAAAGTCAGATCGTAGCCTTTTTTTTCCAGCCCCAGCTTCAGGCCTTCCAAAACCTGTGAGAAGAAGGGATGCGTGAGTCCGCTCCTGAAGTCGTCCGAGAAGAGAACTCCGATGTCGTGCGTCACCTTGGTTTTCAGGGCCCTCGCCATCAGATTCGGGTGATACCCCATCTCCTCGGCTTTCTTCCGTATCTCATCGCGGCGGGCGCTGCTGATGTCGCTCTGGTTGTTTAAAGCCTTGCTGACTGTCGCAATCGAGACACCGCAGGCTGCTGCTATGTCTTTCAGCGATACCATTTCAATCTCCTTGTAGGCTTGCAAACAGCTTAATCGTTTTCGTAACTCAATCATAACTCTTTTTCGCAAAAAGTCAACGAAAAATTTTCGTAAAAATAATTTTCGTCCAATTTGCACAGATTCATTTTGCTGTTTTTGTGCATAATTTCCAATCATCCGGCGTTTCAGCCCCGTCAACCCCCCGAGCATCCGGAAACCGCCCGGAAAAATCTCTTCGTTTCTTCGAAAATTGTTATTGCATTTTCGTGTTGTATGCACTATATTTAGAGATAGTAAACGTTTAAGTAAAGACAAAGCCTTAAGGAATCGTTTAAGTAATTTCATCTGTTTTCGAAAGGAGCTTTTCATGAAATACGGTTATTTTGACGACAAGGCAAAAGAATACGTCATCACCACTCCAAAGACTCCGCTTCCCTGGATCAACTATCTGGGGTGTGAGGAATTCTTCACCCTGATCTCCAACACTGGCGGCGGCTACAGCTTCTATAAAGATGCGAAGCTCCTCCGCCTGACCCGTTTCCGCTACAACAACACCCCGAAGGATTCCAACGGCCATTATTTCTATATCAAGGACGGCGATACGATCTGGAATCCGGGCTGGCAGCCGACAAAGACGCCGCTTGATTCCTACTCCTGCCGCCACGGCCTCGGCTACACCGTGATAAACGGCAAGAAGAACAACATCTCCGCCGAAGTCACCGCCTTCGTCCCGATCGGGGACACCTGCGAGGTCCTTCGCCTTCGTCTTAAAAATGAAGACACGAAGGAGCGCAGCCTCAAGCTCTTCTCCTACGTGGAATTCTGCCTCTGGAACGCGATGGACGACATGACCAACTTCCAGCGCAACTACTCCACCGGCGAGGTGGAGATCGACGGAGCGACGATCTACCACAAGACCGAGTATCGTGAGAGACGCAGGCACTACGCGATCTTCCATGTCAACGCGAAGCCGGATGCATACGAGACCAGCCGCGATGAGTTCCTCGGCGTCTACGGCGGACCGGAAGCCCCGGAAGCCGTTGTGAACGGGAAGCTTAACTGCACGAAGGCCTCCGGCTGGTCGCCGATCGCCTCCCACGAGTTCGATCTCACATTTGCGCCGGGCGAGGAAAAGAGTTTCATTTTCCTCCTGGGCTACATCGAGAATAAGAAAGAAGAAAAATGGGAAGCCCCGGGCATCGTGAACAAGGCTCCGGCCCGTGCGATGACCGCCCGCTATGCGACGGACGAGAAGGTTGATGCCGCGCTCAAGACCCTCAAGGACCACTGGGACGGCCTGCTCTCGACTTTCACTGTCTCAACACCGGAGGACCGCTTCACCCGCATGGTCAACATCTGGCACCAGTACCAGTGCATGGTCACCTTCAATATGTCGAGATCCGCATCCTACTACGAATCCGGCATCGGCCGCGGCATGGGCTTCCGCGATTCCAGCCAGGACCTCTTCGGCTTCGTCCATCTTGTCCCGGAGAAAGCCCGCCAGAGGCTGCTTGACATCGCCGCGACCCAGTTCCCGGACGGCTCGGCCTACCATCAGTACCAGCCGCTCACGAAGCGCGGCAACATGGACATCGGCTCCGGCTTCAATGACGACCCGCTCTGGCTGATCGCAGGCGTTTCCGCCTACATCCGCGAGACCGGCGATATCAGTATCCTCGACGAGATGACGCCGTTCGACAATGACGAGAGCCTCGCGGCTCCTCTTCTCGAGCATCTGAACCGCTCCTTCCGCTACACGGTCGAGCACAAGGGTCCCCACGGCCTGCCGCTCATCGGCCGCGCCGACTGGAATGACTGCCTGAACCTGAACTGCTTCTCCGATGAACCGGGTGAGCCGTTCCAGACCACGGGTCCGTCCGAAGGCCCGGTCGCGGAATCCGTCTTCATCGCCGGCATGTTCGTCAAGTACGGCCGCGAGTACGCGGAGATTCTCAGGCTGAAAGGCATGACCGCCGAAGCTGAGGCCGCCTTACAGGAAGTCGCCCTCATGGAGAAGGCCGTCCTCACGGACGGCTGGGACGGAGAATGGTTCCTCCGCGCCTACGACGCGAACTCCGAGAAGGTCGGCTCCCACGAGTGCAAGGACGGCCAGATCTACATCGAGCCCCAGGGCTTCTGCGTCATGGCCGGCATCGGCAAGGAGACCGGCGAGGCCCAGAAGGCTCTCGACTCCACCGCAAAGCTCCTCGAGACCGAGTACGGCATCATGATCCTTCAGCCCGCCTACAAGGAGTACCACCTGAATCTCGGCGAAGTCTCCTCCTATCCGCCCGGATACAAGGAGAACGGCGGCATCTTCTGCCACAACAACCCCTGGGTCTCGATCGCCGAGACAGAGATGGGCCACGGAAACCGGGCTTACAGCCTCTACACCCGCATCACCCCGTCCTTCCTTGAGGACAAGATGGACATTCACCGCACCGAGCCCTACGCATACTGCCAGATGGTGGCCGGCCGCGATGCCGCCCATTTCGGTGAGGGCAAGAACAGCTGGCTGACCGGCACCGCATCCTGGACGTTCGTGAACGCCTCCCAGTACATCCTGGGCATCTACCCGGATTTCGGCGGCTTAAAACTCCGCCCCTGCATCCCGTCGGAGTGGGACGGCTTCAACGTAAGGCGCGTCTTCCGCGGCGCTGCCTACAACATCAGGGTCGAGAATCCGAATCACCTTGAGAGCGGCACAGTCGAGATCACCCTGAACGGCGAGAAGATTGACGGAAATATCATTCCGCCGCAGGCCGCAGGCACTGAAAATGAAGTAATCGCAGTTATCCGATAAATACATTTCCCGGGAAAGCTTCTCTTCGGTTTGAAGAGAAGCTTTTTCATTAAGTCCGCATCTTCAGGCACAAAAAAACGGCTCCCCGCAAAGGGAACCGTTTCTTTCATTTTAAAATTATCTCTTGACGCGGGCGCCCGCACCGCTCATGATCGCCTCAACTTCCTTCTTGGAAGCCATGGAGGTGTCGCCCGGTGTGGTCATGGCAAGAGCGCCGTGGGCTGCGCCGTAGTTGACAGCCTGCAGCGGATCGCCGGTCGTCATGAGGCCGTAGACAAGGCCGGAAGCGAAGGAGTCGCCGCCGCCGACGCGGTCCATGATCTCAAGTCCGTCGTAAGCGTTGGAGAAGTAGATCTCGCCGTCCGCCCAGCACATTGCCTTCCAGTCATTGACGGTAGCGGTCTTGACGGTACGAAGGGTTGTCGCAACGACCTTGAAGTTCGGATAGGTCTTGGCAGCCTCGTTGATCATCTTCTTGTAGCCTTCGATGTTGAGCTCCTTGAGGTTCTCGTCGTTGCCTTCGATCTTGAAGCCGAGGCATGCGGTGAAGTCTTCCTCGTTGCCGATCATGACATCGACATACTTGGCGATCTCCTTGTTGACAGCCTGAGCCTTCTCAAGGCCGCCGATCGCGCTCCACATGGACGGACGATAGTTGAGGTCGTAGGAAACGACCGTGCCGTACTTCTTGGCGGTCTTGATGACTTCGACGACCGTCTCGGAAGCCTGCTCGGAGAGAGCCGCATAGATGCCGCCGGTGTGCAGCCAGCGGACACCGAGTGTGCCGAAGAGGTAATCCAGATCGAAATCTTCCGGCTTAGCCTGGGAGATAGCGGTGTTTGCACGGTCGGAGCAGCCGACAGCGCCGCGGATGCCGAAGCCTCTCTCAGTGAAGTTGATGCCGTTGCGGCAGATACGGCCGATGCCGTCCGTCTTCTTCATGTAGATGAAGGAAGTGTCAACGCCGCCCTGCTCGATGAAGTCCTTCATCAGGAGACCGACTTCATTGTCAGCAAACGCGGTGAGGACAGCCGTCTTCAGGCCGAAGCACTTGTGCAGGCCGCGGATAACGTTGTACTCTCCGCCGCCTTCCCATGCGCGGAAGCTTCTCGCGGTGCGGATCCGGCCTTCGCCCGGATCAAGGCGAAGCATAACCTCGCCGAGGGAAACAGCATCATACGTATATTTTTCTCTGAGATTAAGTTCCATTGTCTTCTCCTCTCCTTCAGCCGCGGACTTCCTTGACGATATCGGCAGCTTCCTTAACCATTTCCTTGATCTTCTCGAACTCGCCGGCCTTGATCATGTCGCCCTTGACCATCCAGCTTCCACCGCAGCAGAGGATCTTGTTGTTTGCAAGATACTCGCGGACGTTCTTAGCGGAGATACCGCCTGTCGGCATGAACTTGACGTTGACATAGGCAGCGCCGATCGCCTTGATGAAGCCAAGGCCGCCCGACGGCTCAGCCGGGAAGAACTTAACGGTGTCGAGGCCGAGCTCAAGAGCGCGCTCAACATCAGACGGTGTGCAGGTGCCCGGGCAAACCGGTACGCCTCTGTCGATGCAGTACTGAACGATCTTCGGGTTGAGGCCCGGAGCTACGATGAACTTCGCGCCGGCATCGATTGCACGGTTCGCCTGATCGATCGTGAGGACTGTGCCCGCGCCGACCAGCATCTCCGGGAACTTCTCGGACATAATTCTGATGGACTCTTCTGCAGCTGCCGTGCGGAATGTGACTTCTGCGCAGGGAAGGCCGCCTTCCATCAGAGCCTTGCCGAGGGGCTCTGCATCCTTCGCGTCATCGAGAACGACGACCGGAACAATGCCGATTTCACCGAGTTTCTTCAACACATCATTCATGACTGGATCCTCCTTTGAGAAACTTATAATGATTTTTTTTAATCAGGTACTGGACCGAAAAGTAAAGGCTTGATTTGAAAGCGCTTACATTTCCTCTGTTTATTATAACCGAAGCCGCCACTTATTGCAAGAGGCGGCTTCGCTTTTTTTACAAATATTTCAATTAATTCAGGCGAGATACTTCTTCAGTGTCGCCCTGACAGCGCCCTTTCCGGCGATGAGCTCCGCGAAATAGGAAGCGACCGTGTCCGCAAGACCGACCTCCTCAAGGTCCACTCCGAAGATCTTCGCATCCTTAAGGAGCGGAAGAAGCTTGGCCTTCGCTTCCTCAGCCGTCGTGCCGTCCCCGAGCTTGAAGGAAGCGACATACGGGCAGACCGTCTCGAGAAGCGGGTCGTCGCTCAAGGTGAAGGCATTGCCCTCATCGTCGACCGCCATGAGGTAGCGGCACCAGCCGGCCAGGACCAGCGGGATGAACTTAAGGTCGGAGACCGAAAGGGTCTCGGAAGCGGCGTACTTCTTGATCGTGCCGCCGAAGCGGATCGCCAGCTTCTGGGATGTATCGGTCGCGATGCGCTGCGGTGTGTCCGGCATGAACGGGTTCGGGATGCGGACATTTAAGACCGTGTCGATGAACTCCTTCGGGTCGATGACACCCGGGTTCACGACGACCGGCAGGCCTTCCGTGTAGCCGACGATATCGACCAGCTTCTTGAGCTCCGGATCCTTCATCTCCGCGGAGATCTTGTCGTAGCCCAGGATGCAGCCGAAGACCGCCAGGGAAGTGTGCAGCGGATTCAGGCAGGTGCAGACCTTCATGGTCTCGACCTTGTCGACCGTCTCGCGGTCCGTGTAGATGATGCCGCCCTTATCGAGCGGGACACGGCCGTTCGGGAAGGAGTCCTCGATGACCAGATATTCGCTCTCCTCGGAGTTGACAAACGGGGCAACATGAGAGCCGCGGGTCGTGACGATCGGATCGAGTCCCTCAAAGCCATCCTCGCGGAGGATCGCCTCGACGGAGGCATCCGGTCTCGGGGTGATCTTGTCGATCATGCTCCACGGGAAGGAGACTTTCTTCGGATCCTCGATATAGGCGACAAAGCCTTCATCGACGAGGCCGTTCTTCGCCCACTCCTTCGCGTAGGCATCCGCTGCCGCAAAGAGGCGGTCGCCGTTGTGGGAGCAGTTGTCCATGGAGACCATCGCGATCGGGTATGCACCTGCGAGGTAGCGCTCATAGAGAAGCGCGAAGACCTTGCCGAGGTAGCTGGCCGGAGCGGCCGGGCCGTTTGCAAAGTCCGCGGTGACTGCCGGGAGCTGCTCTCCCTTGCCGTTCACGAGACTGTAGCCCTTCTCGGTGATCGTGAAGCTGCCCATCTTGAGGGACGGAGCGCGGAAGATCTCCTTTAAGCGGGCGAACTCATTTTCAAAAGTCGGATCGAGGATGCAGGTCTCGACGATGGAGCCGACGACCGTCTTCTCGATGCTGCCGTCACTCTTTAAGGTGACGAGCAGGGAGAGGTTGTCGTTTGCCCGGTAAGCCTTCTCGACGATCTCGTGGTCAAAGCCCTCGACCGCGATGAGGCCCTTGTCGTACTCGCCTGCGTTCAGGATGTTCTGGAGGACGTTGGCCTGGAACGCGCGGAAAATGTTGCCGGCCCCGAAATGCACCCACTCCGGTGCCTCGTGTGTCGCCTTCGCGACTGCCTCCCTGTCAAACTGCGGAAGACGATAGCCTTTCTCCTCCCATGCTGCCTTATCTTTTAAGCTTTCAGCGGATAATTTCATTTTTCAGGTCCTCCTTATGCGCGCTTTGCATTTTTCTCGATGGCTTCCCAAAGACCGTTGATGTAGGCGGCGCCGAGCGCTCTGTCGTAGAGGCCGTAGCCCGGCATAGCAACTTCGCCCCAGATCATGCGGCCGTGGTCCGGACGGATCGGGCCTTCAAAGCCGATGTCATAGAGGGCCTTGACGATCTCATACATGTCGAAGGAGCCGTCGCTCGAAAGGTGAGCAGCCTCCTCGAAGTTGTCGTCCGAGTGGAAGTAGAGGTTGCGGACATGCGCGAAGTGGATGCGGCCCTTTAAGGAGCGGATCATCTCCGGCAGGTCATTCTTGCGGTTCGTACCGTAGGAGCCCGAGCAGAAGGTGACGCCGTTGTGGACATCGTCGACCGCGTTCATGAGGCGATGAATCTTCTCCTTGCTGGTGATGATGCGCGGAAGTCCGAAGACCGGCCATGCGGGATCGTCCGGATGGATCGCCATCTTGATGTCGTACTCGTTGCAGACCGGCATGATCTTCTTCAGGAAATAGACGAGATTCTGGAAAAGCTTCTCCTCGTCGACGTCCTTGTACATCTCGAAGAGCTCCTTGACCTTTGCCATGCGCTCCGGCTCCCAGCCCGGCATGACCGTGCCGTTCATATCGCCGGAAATGGACTCGAACATCTGGGCCGGATCGATCGCGTCGACCGCTGCCTGGGTGTAGGCGAGAACGGTGGAGCCGTCCGGGCGCTTTCTGGCCAGCTCCGTGCGGGTCCAGTCGAAGACCGGCATGAAGTTGTAGCAGACAAGATGGATATCTTCCTCGCCGAGGTTTCTCAAGGTCTCGATGTAGTTTTCGATGTCGCGGTCGCGGTCTTCATTTCCGATCTTGATCGCGTCGGAGACGTTGACGGACTCGATGCCGGCGATGTGCATGCCGGCCGCGGCGACTTCGTCCTTCAGGGCGCGGATGCGTTCGCGGCTCCAGACCTCGCCCGGTGTCGTGTCGTACAGGGTCGTGATGACGCCCGTGACGCCCGGGATCTGGCGGATCTGCTCAAGCGTGACCGTGTCGAATTTTGAACCGTACCAGCGAAGTGTCATTTCCATAAGTGAAGTCCTCCTTTTATTTGTGTGAAGCCTTATCGCTTCATTCATGTTCTGAAACAAAGTATACACGTTTGCATGTAAAAAGCATATTGTGCAGTTTGCGAAGTATATTGCAAATCTTGCGCTGCCGGGCTATACTGAAAATACAAAGCAAAAGAGGTGTTCCATGAAGAAAAATATCCGCTCCGACTTCCAGTCCCGCCAGTACATGCTCAGTGAGAATTACGAGCTCTACTATTACAGCGATCTTCATTTTAAAAATGTAAAGATCCACTCCCACAACTACTATGAATTCTATTTCTTCCTGAAGGGCGACGTGGAGATGCTCTTAGACGGCGAGGCGCATCCTCTCACGGAAGGGGATATCATCGTCGTCCCGCCGGGAATCCTGCACCAGGCAAGGATCCGCGACCCCGAGAAGCCCTACAGCCGCATCGTCTTCTGGCTCAGCCGGGAGAACTACGAGGCCCTGGCAAAGCTCTCGCCTTCCTACACCTACATTACGGAGTACGTGAAGAAAACGGGCACCTATATCTTCCACTTCGACCCGGTCGTCTTCAACGATCTGCGCTCCGTACTGCTCCTGATCCTCGACGAGAGCAGCGCCGACCGGTTCGGCAAGGATGATTTCATCCTCAACTACATCTCGGAGCTTCTCTTAAAGCTGAGCCGCCAGGCAAGCCTCCTTGACGCGCCCGAGCCGGTCCGGAACGAGAAGAACCTCTTCCAGCTCATCTCGGACCACATCGACGTGCATCTCTCGGACGACCTCTCCCTCGAGCATCTCTCGAGCCTCTTCTACGCGAGCCCCTACTACCTGGTCCACCTCTTCAAGGAGAAAAGCGGCCTCTCCCTCCACCAGTTCATCACGAAAAAGAGAGTCAATGCCGCAAAAAATGCAATCCTCGCAGGCGAACCCGCCTCCCTCGTCTGCCGCGAATGCGGTTTCCTCGACTACTCGAGCTTCTACCGGGCCTTCACGAGGGAGTACGGCGTCTCACCGAAAAAATACAGGCTCCTCCACATGAAGGAGCCTGAGAAGCGTTAAGCGTGATAGACGATTTTCCCCCTGCAGATTGTATACATCACCTTGCCTTTAAGCTCCCGCCCGGTGAAAGGCGTGTTCTCGGCCTTTGATGCATAATTTCCGGCCGTCACGGCCGCATTCGGATCAAAGAGTACGATATCCGCAGGCCCACCCTCCGCGAGATACCCGGCGTCAAGGTGATACATCTTCGCCGGATTACAGGTCATGCGCGCTATGAGCTCCGGCAGGGAAAGGTATCCTTTATCGACAAGCTCGGTGAGCCCCAGGGAAAGCGAGGTCTCAAGACCGATGATGCCGCTCGGCGCCGCGGTGATCGGACGGTCCTTCTTCTCCGCGACGGTGTGGGGCGCATGGTCGGTCGCGATGCAGTCGATCGTTCCGTCAGCGAGCCCCTCGATGATCGCGCGCCGATCCTCCTCGGTCCGAAGCGGCGGATTCATCTTCGCGTAGGAGCCGTGCTCCATGACCGCCTCCTCCGTCAGAGAGAAGTGATGGGGCGTCGCCTCCGCGTGAACGTCCAGCCCCTTCTTCTTCGCCTCACGAACCAGGGTAACGCCCTCCTTCGTGCTGATGTGCTGGATCTCGACGCATGCCCCGGTCTCCTCCGCAAGCTTAAGGTCCCGGTCAATAAGTGAGATCTCGGCCTCGCGGGGCGAGCCGTAGATTCCTAAGAACTCGCTGGCCTTTCCGTGGTTGATCCCGTTCTCCTTAATATACTTCGGGTCCTCCTCGTGGAAGCTGATCGGGACGCCGAGCCGTTTCGCCTTCTTCATCGCTTCGCGGACAATCTCCTCATCAAGAAGCGGGATCCCGTCATCGGTGAAGCCGACCGCGCCTGCCGCGCAGAGCCGCTCCATGTCCGTGAGCTCCTTCCCCTTCATCCCGACCGTCACGTTTGCGCAGGCAAGGACCCGGATCCCGGTCTCCCTTCCCTTCTTAAGGCAGTACCTGAGCGTCTCTGTGTTGTCGATGCTCGGTTTTGTGTTGGCCATCATGATGACCGTCGTGAAGCCGCCCTTTTTTGCGGCGGCCGCTCCGGTCAGGATATCCTCCTTGTCCGGGAATCCGGGGTCGCGGAAATGCACGTGCACATCGACGAGTCCCGGCGCAGCCGCAAGGCCTTCCGCCTCGATCACCTCGCAGCCTTCCGGCACGGGAAGGTCTTTTCCGACCTTCTGCACTCTTCCGAAATCCGCCAGAATATCATTTTTGCCGGTATGCCCCGATTTGGGGTCGATCACGTACGCGTTTTTAATCAGCAGCATGCCGCACCTCCTTGCGAAAGCCCTTTCCAGTCTCCTTACTATCATAGCAGATGGCCTTTCATTTTCCTACTCTTTTTCCAAAATTTTAATAAAAACAAAACCGTCTTGTGTGAAATATGCACAATTTTTATTGCCTATTTTCGTGATTTATCCCATTGTTTTCATTTTTAAATGTACTAAAATTAAGTACATATATAACAATCGGAGGTTATTTTTTATGCTTAAGGATTTTGCGAAAGCGTTCCAGCCGGACAAGGAGACCGTGAAAGCCTCCCTGAAAGAGGAGCGCGAAAAATTATTCGCCAACCAGATGAAGATCAAGGATGCCAAGCTCCCCGTCATGGTCATCTTTGAGGGGTGGGGCTCCGCCGGAAAAGGCAGCGTCATCGGCGAAGTTATCCAGAACATCGACCCGCGCTTCTTCCGCGTTGCGACGACCAATGCCGCCCCGACCGAGGAGGAAAAGAGGAAACCGTTCCTGTACCGCTACTTCATCCAGATCCCGGAGGCCGGAAAGTTCCAGTTCTTCGATACCTGCTGGATGGAGGAAGTCGTGGACGGCGTGCTGGACGGCACCCTCGACGAGACGACCTACGAGCGGCGTATCCGCAGCATCAATACAGCCGAACGCCAGCTGCACGACAACGGCTACCTGATCGTAAAGTTCTTCCTCAACATCTCGAAGAAGGAGCAGAAAGCCCGCCTTGACGCCCTCCTCGCCGACAAAAACGCGAAGTGGCGCGTAAACAAGGACGATCTCTGGCAGAACAAGCACTATGACGAGTGCCTTGATGTCTTTGACCGCTATCTCGAGGACACCAACCGCTCGACGGCTCCCTGGTACATCATCGACGCGAAGAACAAAAAGTGGGCCGAACTCCAGGTCCTGACTTTCCTGAATCAGGCGATCGACACCGCGCTTAAGAACCATGCGCTCGCCGTCCCGATCCTGCAGAATACCTTCCCGCTTGAGCCGATCCCGGACCTCAAGGACATCCCGCTCGACAAGACCATCTCGGACGAGGAGTACAAGGAAGAGCTTGACCGCCTTCAGGCAGAGCTCAGGGATCTCCACAACAAGATCTACCGCAAGAAGATCCCGGTCGTCATCGCCTACGAAGGCTGGGACGCAGCCGGCAAGGGCGGCAACATCAAGCGCATCACCGGTGCGCTCGACCCGCGCGGCTACGTCGTGGAGCCGATCGCCAGCCCGACGGCGCCGGAGAAGGCCCGCCATTTCCTGTGGCGTTTCTGGACCCGCCTGCCCAAGACCGGCCACATCACGATCTTCGACCGCACCTGGTACGGCCGCGTCATGGTCGAGCGCCTCGAAGGCTTCTGCTCGGAAAATGACTGGCAGCGCGCCTACAATGAGATGAACGAATTCGAGAAGGAGCTCACGGATTCGGGCGTCGTCGTCATCAAGTTCTGGGTCCAGATCGACAACAAGACCCAGCTCGAGCGTTTCACGGACCGCCAGAACACGCCGGAGAAGCAGTGGAAGATCACCGATGAGGACTGGCGCAACCGCGAAAAGTGGGATCTCTACGAGACCGCCATCAACGAGATGCTTAAAAAGACCAACACGACCTTCGCACCGTGGTATATCCTCGAGTCCGTCGACAAGAAGTATGCCCGCATCAAGGCCTTAAAGATCGTCATCGCAAGACTTAAAAAGGCTCTGAAAGAAGCCGAATAAAAAAGTTTCATGAAAAATGGGGAAACCTGCCGCATGCGAAAGAACCGGGCGGCAGGTTTCCCTTTCTTTTTTCTTTCGAAACGTTATTTTCCTCTTTCCTAAAGTCCCGGAAAGGTTTATTATATATTCGGGAGTTTATAAATAATTATAAAGAGGAATATGTATGTCTGATTTGGAAAACCGTCCGGAAGACACATCGCCGGACGTTTCTTGTACTGCCGCCGAAAATACGGAGCCCGAAATCGAGCCCGTCAGCATCCCGAAAGGGATCGAACCGGAGGAGGCGCCCGTACCTGCCGAAAAGAAAAGCCGGAAGGGTCTCATCATCGGACTTGCCGCTGCGGCGGCCGCAGCGGCAGTCTGCGGATTTTTCTATGTGCGGACCGCAGGAGAATATGAGACAAAATACCTGCCGGGCACGGTCATCAACGATACCGATGTGAGCAATCTTACGCCGGCAGATATCGAAGAGCAGCTCCGCCTCGAGGCCGAGAACTATTCGCTGGCCGTCTCCTTCCGCAACGGCCGGGAGACGATCAAGGGGAGTGATTTCGGATATCACTATGTCTCGAGCGGCGAGGCCTCGGAAATCCTCGAAAACCAGAATCCCTTCATGTGGGGGCTCGGGTATCTCGGCAGGACATCTGAGCACACAGTCTCCTGGGAAACCGCCTTCGACGAGGAGATCCTTGCCGGCATCACGGCGGCGCTTCCGGAGCTCAAGAAAGAAAATATAACGGAGCCCGCAAACGCCTACCTGAAATTCGAGGAGGACGGCCGCTTCACGGTCGTTCCGGAGGTCGCCGGCACCAAAGCGGATCCGGCAGCCGTCACCCGGGCGATCCTCGCTGCGGTCAAATCCCGCGCGGGCACGATCGACCTCTCACTGGATCAGAACGTCTACGAGGCGCCGACCGTGCTCTCCGACAATGCGGATCTGACAAACCAGTGCAGCTACCTCAATGACTTTCTCTCGACGTCCGTGACCTATCGCCTCCCGGGTGATAAGACAAAGACGCTCGACCGCGAGACGCTCAAGGACTGGATCTCCTGCGATGAGAACGATTTTTATTTTATAGATGATGCGCTCATCTCGGAGAATACCATCGAGTATGTGCGGGAACTTGCGGCAGAGACCAACGAGATCCACAACACGCGCCTCTTCAACTCGACCATGCACGGACAGGTGGAGGTCCCCTGCGACGACTACGGCATCGTGATCGATGAACCCGCCGAGACAGACCTGCTCTTTTCGGAGCTCATGAACCACGAGAGCGCGGACCGGGAACCGGTCTACTCGCAGAATGTCACCTCCCTCAGCCCGGATCTCGGGGGAACCTACATCGAGGTGGATGTCTCCGGCCAGCATATCTACTACTACTCCGAGGGCAATCTTGTTCTCGATTCGGACTGCGTCACCGGGACATTGTACGATCCTTCCCACCGGACGCCTTACGGCACCTACTCCATCTATATGCTGGAGGAAGACCGTGTCCTGCACGGGACCAGATATCCGGACGGCAGCTTTGAGTACTCTACCCCTGTCGAATACTGGATGCCCTTCTATCAGGGCTGCGGTTTTCACGACGCTCCCTGGCGCGGAGAGTTCGGAGGGTCCATCTATCTTGAGAGCGGCTCCCACGGATGCGTCAATCTTCCGCCGGATGTCGCCGACAGGCTGTACCACAGCATCTACGTCGGACTGCCGGTCATCGTTTATTATGCAGACTGATTCTTTCTTCTGCTTTTAAAAGAATATGTAACTGTTCAGCACCACATAGAAAGGTGTGGTTTGAAGGGCAAAACGCTTGCGTTTCGAGCAAGAACCATGCCTTTTTACGTGGCGGCCAAGGCGCGAAGCGCCTCTGACCGTCGACATGAGCAAGCCGCTTCAAGCGGCTGCGAATGGGGGTGCTGAATAGTTACAAGAATATAAATTTTTTTACAACGGAGGTATTTATATGGCAAAAGACTCAATCTCCAGGCGTGACTTTTTAAAGGGCATGGCCGCAGGCGCCGCATCGATCGTCGTTCTCGGCGGACTTGAAGGTGCAGCTTCTCTGGGCAGCGGTGCATCCGAAAGCTCCCAGGGCGGATCCGCAGCGGATGTCTCCGTGGAAGCCAACGGCACCACCATGGAATCCGTCGCCGAAACCGTCAAGGAGGCGACCAAGGCAGCGAACGGCCTTACATTTACGCCCGGCACCTACACCTCCTCCGCGAGAGGCATCGGCAGCGATGTCAAAGTGGAGATGACCTTCGACGAGACCTCCATCACGGCCGTCAAGATCGACGCTTCGGGTGAGACGCCCGACATCGGCGGCAAGATTGCCTCCGGTATGGAAAATGCAATTCTCTCAGCCCAGAGCGCGGATGTCGACGCCGTTTCCGGCGCAACCGTGACCTCCGATGCGATCAAGAAAGCCGCGGCGGACTGCATTTCCCAGGCGAGCGGCACGGAAGTCACTCTGAAGGAAGAGGACAGCACCGCTTCCGGCGACTGGCTCGGCACGGCTCCGGAGATCGCGGACGCCGACATCAAGGAGACGATTGACACCGAGGCCCTCGTCGTCGGCATCGGCACGGGCGGCTGGCCGGCACTCATGACGCTGGCTGAGGAAGGCGTCAAGACCTACGCCATCGAGAAGCGCGAGAATCCGACCGGCATCCGCGAGGATATCGGCGCCATCGACTCCAGACTTCAGCAGGAAGCCATCAAGGAATATCCGGAATTTGCCATCGACAAGATGGAGGCTCTGCAGGAGCTGGTCCGCTACAGCGGCGGCTACATCGACAGCGATCTCGCCAAGGTCTGGATCAACGAGTCCGGCGCGACGGTCGACTGGCTGACCGACATTTTTGAGGGCAGCGGCAAATACTTCATGAGCCTTGAGGGCGGCGTCGGCAACATTTCCGATCCGGGCCGCGACAAGGCCTATGCGACCGGCCACAGCCCGCACAAGACCGAGGAGTTCGCCAACGATCAGTCCGTCACGACCAACTCCACCTTCCAGGAGTATATCGACTCCCAGCCGGGCGATGTCACGATCCGCACCCAGTGCGAGCTCGTAAAGCTTGTCCAGGACGATGCCGGCAAGGTGACCGGCGCGATCGCCCTCGACACAAAAAGCAATACCTATGTGAAGATCAACGCTTCTAAGGGCGTCATCATGTGCTCCGGCGGCTACGCCACCAACACCGAGATGATGAAGGCTCTGCAGCCGCAGACCCTGGACATGAAGGTCAACTACACGCTCGGCTCGACCTGCGACGGCTCCGGCATCAAGGCCATGATGTGGGCGGGCGCAGCGCTCGATCCGACACACGCCTCCATGATGTTCAACCGCTGCTGCGTGAAGCCGGATGAGACTGCCGGCTACAAGACCACCGGCAAATGGTTCTGGTTCGGCGAGCAGCCCTTCCTCAAGGTCAACCTGAACGGCAAGCGCTTCTGCAACGAGTCCGGCCCGTACGAGTTCATGCTGCATTCCATGGTCATGCAGCCGAACCACACCTATGTTGATGTCTTCGACGCCAACAACGAGAAGTACTGCGAGCAGTTCGACGAAGTCGGCTGCTGCCGCCTGTTCCCGTTCCCGAACGGCGCCCTCTCCAACATGCCCTACTCCTTCGTCTGGGGCAAGATCGAGGAGCTGATCGCCGACGGCTATGTCCAGAAGGCCGACACGCTCGAGGAGCTGGCCCAGAAGCTGAACATCCCGGCCGACAACTTTGTCGCCTCCGTCAACCGCTACAACGAGCTCTGCGCCAAGGGCGTCGACGAAGATTACGGCAAGGAGAAGCACCGCCTGACACCAGTCGACACCGCTCCGTTCTACGGGGTCCGCACCTGCGCATGGCACCTGACCACCCTGAACGGCTGCCGCATCAACACCGACATGCAGGTCATCCGGGAGGACGGCACCGCGATCGACGGCCTCTATGCGACCGGCGACTGCTCCGGCGGCATGTTCGCGACGACCTACCCGAACCTCATGACCGGCCTTGCCTGCGGCCGCACGATGACCTTCGCCCGCCACGCCGCAAAGCAGGTTGCGATGAGATAAAAACCGAACTAAAAATCCCCCGGCACAATGGCGGGGCGTCGTAAAACAATAATGTTTAAGAATTGAAAAAGATGGGAAGGCGTGGCTTCGGTCACGCCTTTTCACTTGTCAAAAGTTCAGCATAATCGTTACAATGCTTATATATTTCCATTTACAAGATCTTCGATGGTAATGTTGTAAAAGAAATCATGAACTATCGAATCATATTTTTTCCACATGGGCAAAGTTTTACAAATCTTTTCCCTTGGACAAGTA
>ODAJ012157959.1_pt1 | contig 72663 bp, 118 predicted proteins | sample 1539241 | NCBI WGS metagenome assembly ODAJ01 (sample SAMN02144231, study PRJEB22623) | gut metagenome | biome: sheep rumen | host: Ovis aries | place: New Zealand | reverse complement strand
ACCAAATCGAATATAGGGGAATAGCTCAGCTGGTAGAGCGGCGGTCTCCAAAACCGTAGGCCGAGGGTTCGAAGCCTTCTTCCCCTGCCAAATTTTCACTAATCCACCCAAGAAACTGGGTGGATTTTTTATTGATTTTACACAAAAATTTATGGCATCATTGACTTTTTCTATTTCCTATGTCACTATTATTCACGGATAGTCCCTACCAGTTTGGTACATGAATTGGTACATATGGTACATACTATACTTGAGAAGGGAGACACTTATGGGATCAGCGAATAGAAAAAGGGGATATGGTAATGGGACTGTTTATTTTCGCCAGTCTGATAATCGTTGGGTAGGGAAGTATAAAATCGGTACAAAACCTGACGGCAAGGCAGATGTTAAAGTCGTTTATGGTAAAACAGAATCCGAGTGTCATAAGAAGCTTAAGGCAGTGATCGACGAAGCCAACAAAACTTCTTATGTTTATGTGAAAAAGGAAACGGTTTCTGATTTCCTCGATACTTGGCTTTCGACTGTCAAGCGTGTCGAATTAAAACCAAAGAGTTTTGATCGCCTTGAGCAAACAGTTTCTTATGATGTTAAACCATATATCGGCAATATCCAAGTTGGTGCGTTGTCCAGCGATGACGTTCAGAAAATGCTTTCTGATCTAAAAGACAATGGCAAAGCATATTCTTCTGTTAAAAAAGCTTACGATGCAATCAATGCTGTTTATAAATGGGGCTTGAATTCTAAACCTCCTAAAGTCAAAGACAACCCTGTGACTGCAGTTATAGTACCAAGCAAAAAACTATTTGAACAATCTGAAATCAAGTTCTATACGCAGGAAGAGGCGTCTTTGATTTGCAGGGCAGCAATTGATAAGTATAAATGCGGGACTCCTCACTACCCACTTGGAGCTGCCGTTGTTTTAGCTATCAATACTGGACTTCGACTCGGAGAGCTGGTTGCCCTTGAATGGGATAGAGACATCGATCTCGATCACAAGATGCTCTATGTACACCACACGATCGTTACGGTAAAAGATAGATCAGAAAACGCAACAAAGAAATATGTGGCCAAGGAACAAGATACTACTAAATCAGATGCCGGCCAGGACAGACCAATTCCGCTTAATAACGATGCAGTTTCAGCGTTAACGATTCTCAAAGAAGTGACTGGTAACTATAAGTACGTTCTTGCCACAAAAGACGGGCAGAGAAAATCAGCAAGAGACATTGATAAGCTTGTTCGCAGAGTTATTCGAAGAGCCGGTTTCCCAGAAGAGAAAGTGTATGGGCCACATGCATTACGACACACATTTGCCACACTACTTCTTTCCTCTGGCATCGACGTTAAAATTGTTAGCGAATTACTTGGACATTCTAATGTTAGCATAACTTATAATACGTATATCCATGTGATTAAAGAGCAAAAGGCGAAAGCACTATCTTCATTGCCGAATATTATAGGGACCAAAGATTAAAGCGCAAAAAGATAGGGAGCTATTCGCTCCCTATTTTATATTACAGAAAATCATTTTCGTCCAGCGTCTTCGAATAGACTTCCAGGATCTTCTTCCGTGCCGCTATTGTCTTGTTGTTTTTAAATTCTGAATGCTTATCACAATACTTATCATAGGCGTCGATATCGGAAAGAATTTGGTCAAACGTCTCCTGTGAGTGTCTCACGCCACGCCGCAGTTCGTCCGCAAACTGCAAGATTTCCCGGCGACAATCAATGATGTCGTTTCTCTCTAAATCGCCGACCGATCCTTCCAAACTATCGATCTTCTTTTCCATCTTATCGATCTTCTCTGCGAGCTCTCCATTCGTTCTCTTCCCGATCCATCTCAATGCGGCGGACAGTGGATTGAACTTGATCTTCTTGTTGAACTCGATAACGACTGACAGGGCAGCCAGACCGGCGGCAACCCAACCGACGATCTGGCCTACCGTCAGCCCCATCAGGGCTTCCATTAGTTGCCTCAGTCGATGATCTCGTGCTTGAGATCAAGGACAGCGGCTTCGATGTAAGCGTCCAGCTCAGCGCGATCGATCATGATGCCCTTGCCGGCAAGGATCTCGATAGCGATAGTAATAGCGTTCTCTTTCTTCAGTACGCCGGTGCCGTCGCCCATGGTCTGCTCCATAGCCTTCACAACGGCCTTCACGACCTCTTTGATAATCATGAGGTTCTTGTCGCCGACCTTGGCCAAAAGCCACCTGCGAAGCGCAGGAAGCGCGTAGACGGTCAGAATCTCAACGATGATGCCAAGTATGGCAAGGATCAGTTTGGTAATGTCGATAGTCATAATTGTATCCTCCTGTATAATTTCACCGGGCATAGAGCCCGGTGTTTTTTATTCCTTCGCGGCAAGCAGCTCCTCAATCTTCCAGAGCGTTTCATCGCCAGCTTCACCATCAACAAGAAGGCCGTAGTCGTTCTGAAATTTTTCAACGGCAGTCAGAACGGAATCTCCGAAATCCGCTGGAGTGCCGTAGCCAAGAGCTATGAGTTTCTGTTGCAATTCCATTACCCTCGCGCCAGAATCACCTTTGCGAAGGACGTACCCGAACGACGGTTTATCTTCCTTCTCCGCCTTCGGTTCACTGTTCGCGTACTTATCGTAATACTCCTGCCCGAAGGAAGCGCGCTTGTTCTGCGCGTTGACGCTCTGGTCGGCAGGACGCTCGAACTTAAGTAACACAGCGTTGGACGCTGCAAGAACCGAAGTTGCGTTCACCAGCGTCTGCCACACCGATTGGTAGCTCTGCTTAATAAGATCCACGAAGGCGTCCACCTGCATGTCCCTATCGCCGATTGACTTCCCTCTCTGCTTGGCATAGTCAAGCAAATGCTGCTTAATAGACCAGAACGTAGCCTGATACAGGCCATACCCGGCAGAGTCGTAAACGAAATTCCCGTATGTACCATTGTCAACAGCCTTGGTGTAAGACTCATCGTTCATACCGAGCTTTCGCTCGTAGGAGTTTTCGACATTGTTTGAACGCATAGCGCTCTCGGCCTTAAAATTGCCCATCACGCCAGCAACACCAAACGCATTGCCAATATGGGAATAGAGTCTCCGCCAAATAGCCTCCTCATCAGAGAATCCGTCTTTATCAGCAGGATAGTCCTGCGGTGTATGCACCAGCAGTTCCTCGATCTTCGTCCAGGTCTTTTCATCGGCGATGCCGTTTGCTACAAGACCATTGACACTCTGGAACTTGGTCAGCGCCTCCAACGTCTCTGTGCCAAACTCACTGTCTGCGCCATACTTCGGGAGATCGTAGCCGAGTTTCATCAACTTTTCTTGGAGTTCCTTTACATAGTCGTTCTTGTCGCCAAGGCGTAGGTCATACTTGTTCGGAATTCTCGTTGGGCGCTCCGTCTCATCAACAGTGCTATCTTCTTCGTCGCTGACAAGCTCGTACCTTGGACGGCCATATCCAGCGATGTTTGAGTTATTAAGGCTGTATGTTCTCCGCGCCACCATGTCGGATGTGTTGCCCTCAATTGTAGTGACGGAGGTTGTAGAAACAGACTCCACAATACCAGTATGCGCGATGCCGCTGCCGTAATCAAAGAAGATCTGGTCGCCAGGTTGAGGAATCTTGTACCAGCGCCCAGCGTCCTTGTAATACTGCGCAGAGAAGCTACAACCGGCACCGCAACTCCGCTCCGGCTGACATAGTACCTTCATCGCCGTCTTTGCACCCCATGCTTTGACGTGGAACCAATCGTGCGATACGTCACAATAAGCGTAGCCCTGCTTGGGCCCGTTGTAGAAATAACCAACGGCATCAAGATCGCGGGCATACTTTGTGTAATTCGCATGACCGATATTTGCCGTCTTGTCGTCAAGCTGAGAATTGGATGCTTTCTCGTAGTATCCGATCTCGGCTTTTGCAATATCGAGGACTTTATTAACTGCTTGTGTTCTTGTCATTTTTGCCCTCCTAATAGTTAAGGCCGCCCAAATAGGGCGGCCTTTTTTTCTTATGAAATTGATCTTATATTTGTTTTAACTATTCTTTGCTGCCCTACCCAGCGGCTGCCATAGCAGCAGCGCTACGAGCTGCGCCCCGATGATCCACGCGGCGCTCATGTGACCACCTCCACATACAGGCCCACCAGGGCGCTCAGCGGGTGGTACACCGGCGCGCCGGTGCTGCGGGTGCAGATGTAGGTGACGCCGTCCTGGGCGTAGTATTTGCCCTCGTACAGCTCCAGATTGCCCTCGTAGGGGATCGGGTTCTCCGGCGTGTCTCCCTGGCCGGGGCGCTCCACGCGGACGTACAGCGCCTCGGTGCCGGCGCTGCCGGGCGGGTAGATCGCCTGGCTCCGGTGGGCCTGCCGGACGCGGTAGAGCGCGCCATCGTGCTGCAGGCGCTTTTCCTGCGGGTAGTCGGTGTCCGGCTCCCAGCGGTCGTACAGCTCCACGGCCTCCAGCGCGTCGGCGTCGGAGAGGCTTGCGCTGGCCTTGACGATCAGCGCACGGAGCGCGAGTGCTTTTTCTCTCGTCATTCGCCGTCACCTCCCAGCAGGATTTCAAGGGCTTCTTCGTCCGTCAGCTCCGGCTCCGGAGGCTCCGGCCTTTTGGCATAGGCAAAGCCGCTTTCCGTTTCGATCACGCCATAGCCGGGTTCCGCGTCACGGTACATCTGAACGATGGTGTCATGCTCGGCCTGTGTGCTGTTGCCGCCCGTCTCCGCGTTGAGCGTGGAGACGCTGACAAAGCCGTTTTCGTCAATCGTTTTGAAATAGACCATCAAGGCACCTCCACAATGTCGTTTTCGGGGTCAGAGCCAAAGTAGACAATTTCCCAGTTGTATGTGATACCGTTGGCAAACGGATATTGGGTGTTTTTTAACAGTTTAATCGTAAACCCTGTTGATGCTCGGACAATTGAGCTAATTCCCTGCATTTCTGATGATACCAAAGTCATGCGTGCATACCCAGCGCTTTTGCACGATTCGTCTGGCGTTCTGTTTGTGACAGTTGCCCCATCTTGGCCGACTGTTGGGTAAGTCAGTTTCGACACTACGGTTTTTGTGCCATCAGTCGAAAGATCGAATCCGCAGAACCGCTTTTGCATCAACTGTTGCAGAGTCACAACAACTCTGTCTGAGATCGATGTTGGGGTGATAGTCGTGCCACCATTCACCCAACAGTTGAATATGAAATCCGTCTGTGGCATTTTTGTCCCGACTGGAATATCAACATTATGCACACCAGTCCCTGTAAAAGTGCCGCTGGCGATCAACTGCATACCGCCCCCGCTGGGCTTGGTGTACGCCACCTCAATGTCACCCTCGCAATATTTGCCGGAGGTCAGGAGGGTCTTGGTGCCGCTGCCGTCCAGCGCGGCGATCTCCGCGCCCTTGTAGCTGATGGATACGTCGCTCATGACACACCTCCGGAGTAGACAGGCAGATCGGAAAGCGTCAGATAACCCGCATCATTGGAAAGCTCGCTCACCTTTGTTGGCACGGTTGGGATTGCGTTATAGACGGTGCCTATCGCTCCTTCCACCGTTGACGGCGGTGACTGCTGTCCAAGGTTCCCGCCCGTCCACTCAACCTCATCTGCGCCGGAGGGGATGCTCAACGACACCGCGCCGGTCTGCCCGTTGACAGATGTAACAGGAGCCGTCTGCAATGCCGTATCAGCCTTTCTGAGCGAAGCTTGCACATCAGATGCAAGGTCTGCCTTGGGGATGCCGCTGCCGGGTTTGGTGTACTTGGCTGCAATAGCTGTGTCCTGTGCTGCGTCAATAAAGTCCTGATCCGATGCGAGGCGATAGCCCGCTAGAGAATCAGATGTAAGATATCCCTGCCGCTGCACCCATTCTTCCGTTGCTGCATCATCAAGTGTGGCTTTGTCGGTGTTTGTGAAGTCGTTAGTGGACAGGCCCTTACCATCCACTTTGTCCACCTTGTCGCCGAGCAAAATCCCAAACGCCGACAGTTGCTGAGACGCATAGTTGAGCGCGGTGGTGATGACTTTGTTCTGCACCGGGTTGGTGCTGGTGGTGGAAAAGTCATCGTCAACGGTGACGCCGATGTTATTTTTGATCGTGATCGCAGCGCCGAATACATCCGGGTCTGCGGTGACACTCGTGTTCTCCGGATAAGCACCGACCACGACGCTCACGTCAGACCCGGCGGGCAGCGTGTAGGTCTGGCGGGACGCATAGTCCGGGCCGTACCAGTCGCTGTCGCTGTAGCTGCCGTCGCTGTAGGTGCGGACATAAAACCGATACCCGGCAGCCGCTTGCAGCACGCATTGGGACGTGTTGAGCACCGCCCGCTTGCTGCGCGCCCGATAATTGCGCGTCGCGCCGTAGTCGCCGACCACCCACTCCGCGTCCAGCGGGATGCCTGCGCCGGAATTCAGCGTCTCGGCGTAGAGCTGCGCGTAGTCCGCGCTGTGCTGGGCGGCGGCGATCCCCGCGCCGGTCGCGGCAGCGTCCGCCGCCTCGCCGGCGTTGGAGAGGGTCTCGTCAACGACGGCATCCTTGCCGTGCAGGCTCTCAAGCCACTCGGCCTCTGTGCCAGTATATCCATTATCTATAGCAATCTGATATGCGCTTTTCCCGTCTGCACCTTTTGTTGCGTGAGGTGTTATGCCACCGGAAAGTGTGGAATTACGTTTAATTTCGCCGGTCAATTCCATATAATCACCTCTTTTTTGTGATATTACTACACACTATAAAATCGCTAAATTCAATAATGTTGAAATATTGTGAACCAGATTGTAGTCCAACGTCATAGTGGTAATTTCCGATACGCAAATTCTCTGTATCTGAAGGTTCAATTGTAAACTGTATTTCGTCTACGTCAGAATTTGATTGCGTTATTTCTTTTAATATTTTGTATTCCGATGAGTCAACGTTCTGTTTTACTCCAAATCTAACAGTTTCTCCATCGCTAAGAACATAATCCGTTCCATCCTCATTTTTAATTGAAATCGAGAACGAATTTGTTGTACCTCGAATGATTGAAATCGGTTGCTTCATTATTTCACCTCTTTATTGGAGCAGAGCCAATAGACTTATAAGTTGTTCCTCTGTTAATTCCGTATTTCCAATTTTGATCGGAACATTAAACCGAAAATCCGTTTTGCCCCAATCAAATACTGGTATGCCCTGTTGGGCAACGATAGTTTTTGTAACGATACTGCAAACGTGCGACCCATCTCCATCCTCTACTTTGATCTCAAACTCATATGCATCCCGATAATTAAATCCATCTTGGCCCTCTGGACGCGCGAGCATAAATGGAGCGACAGAATATGCAGAATTAGACATCACGTAATTTGGAATTGTTTCCCAACTTGAATATATAGTATCTCCTGAAACTTTGTATCGATATTTGATTGATAGCTGATTTGTCCAACCAGAATCTCCGGTATACGCCTTGCCGCTAAGTGATAAGACAATGTTACCGTCTGTTGGAGTGTTTCTAGAGATTACTGGATTGCACGTTAGTTTTACATATGGAATCAACGTGATCGGAACATCAACAGATGTTGTAAACCCTCGACTGTCTGTTGCAGAGAAGCGGATGGATTGCTGGGTTAAATCATCTCCGCGCAGAATAATTGAATCGTCTCCGTCCTGCACTGTTACCCCATTTATTGATTTTTCTGCAATCGTTGCACTATTTCTTGCAACTACAGTAATAGTGCAATTTGCCACTGACTTGTAGCGCACGATTTTACTTGCATCACCAGTCAAAGCAATGGTATCCTCATTCGTATCTATGACAGTGCCGGAAACAATAGGGGAGCTTGCCGTTGGTGATACCTTGGCAGTAAACGTGCATGTTGTCGCGTTTCCGAGCATATTAACTGTATCGGTATTCGCATATGTTTTACATGTTATCGTACATACACCAGACTGAGCATTCGGTATCTGTGAATAAAAAGAAGATGGAACAACAAACGGGACACTTGCCTCAGTTATGATCTGCTTCGTGTCGCTTGTGCCTCCACTCGCTGTGATATATCCACTTAAACTTCCGAAAGAGTATTCAAGCGTGTGAACATAGCTGCTGTCATATCTGGCGATTGTTATTGTGGATGTTGCTTCAATGTCTGCATCGGTTGCTCCGACATCTGACGCTAATATCTGTGCAATCGAATAGACTGACACATCGCCTGTCGTAATCAGAGTATCGCCGCTCGTGAACTGGTCGCCGTTTACAACGAGCGATGTGACAATATAGTTTGTATCTGGGACTGCGTAGATTATCAAGCCGTCATTGTCATAAATAATCGCACCGTTTGAAAGAGAAGCAACAGACCCTACGTTCGAGGAATTACGGTTTACAATAATTGAAGACCCGTTGCCGGCGTTTGTCGATAACTGAAATGTTTTTGAAGCTCCAAGAGTAACAGATACTTTTCTTCGTGCTATGTTGAGCGTTACCGTTTCTCCGGCCCAACTATTAGGCACGTCGAGCTCTTTCGTAAAATTGTATGCCCCGTTATTCACAAGGACATTCTGACGGAAATACAGCGTATCCTTTCCGCAAGAAATCGAAGACGTATCGTAGTAGTCATATCCAGTATTCCATTCGTACCCTTTTCGATAAACCCAGAAGTCCGATGTTCTGCATGTTACACTCAATCTTATATAGCCAACATTTACACATGGGATTTCTGATACAGTCCAAGTATTCTTCCAGTATAGTTGCAGTTCACTTCCGTCTACAAATCCTGTGTTGGCAAGATTCGCCGTATAACTCCAAGCCATCCAACTATCCTCCTATATAAAAGCACGCTGTCCTGTCTCCATACTGCTCAAAACGGGCATGATCTCCAATGACAAGGTACTGTTTCGTTGTTATATTGAGCGCCTCGACGCCAATGTTATTAACAGTCAATAAGTTTTCATTTCCTCTATTCACGTACATGCCATCGTTTGTAATGAGGTTTTCAATTTCTTCACCGGATTTTGAAATACGCATTCCATTTTCGTCAAATGTGTACCCGGTTGTTGTTCTAACTCGTTCTGCATTACCAGCATCATTTTCTAATTGGCTGATCCTGATTTGCACGCCAGCATCAGTCTGCTCAAGTTGGGTAATGCGGTTATTGACACCTTGGATAGAACTGGCTATCTTTCCGTCAACGACCGTAAACATATCATTGCCAGCAGAATCCAAGATGCGCATATTTTCACCGACAAACAATTTACCGATCACTTTCTCGGCGTTAATTCCATATGTTTCTGTCCCATCTGCCAAGAGTAATTTTCCGATTGCTACTTTTACGGACTTCCAGTTATCGTCCGTCATATATAGCCCGCTGTTTATCAATTTTATTTGTTTGTCATCATATTCATCAAGGAATGGTACATACTCTCTGCCAAGCAATCCATGGTTATCATACACAATGCTTTGATTATCAGCGCTATCAACAATTTTCATGTTCGTCAGAGCAAGCCCGTCATCAAACCAGCGGTTAACTTGGTTCGCTCCTTTCGCACCTTCGGAAGCTTGTCTGGCAATGCTGCCGTAACTGGATGCCATGCTCGACGATTGCTTCAAAATGCTCTGGAGGTCGCTCATGGAGCTTGCACATTTTCGCACATCTGAAAATTCAACAGAGAGAGAAGAAATATTATCGTAATTGAATTTGTACTCGATTAAACGAAGGCGATAAACACTTCCATCTATCTCGACCCGAATCCAATTTCCTACGGCAAACCCATCAATAATCGGCTCGAATTCGGCCATAGACAGAAGGTTCTTTAGTTTTGCAGTTATTACATGTTGCGATGTTGCGGATGATATAATCTCTTTTCTTGCGGTGTCTAAAAAATCTTGTGCCATTTTGAACAGTTCGTCATTATTCAAACCGTCTGAAATATAGTTGTCGTTTTTATATGTATCTTCCCTGCGATACGCGGCAAACTCAATCCAGTGATCTGTTCCGATAAACTGTTCGAAATCCAGTTCTTCTTGAATCCTATTTATTTCTGCTTCAATTAACGTTCTCATTCCGATTGAATTTTGATCGCCAGACACTAAAAGGATTTCATTTTCCCTGATTTCTATCTCGTGATCTATTGCATCAAGCTTATTTCTGTATGGCAAATACAAGCCATAATAAAGATCGGAATTGCTTATATCCGTATTGGCAGCCCCTTGATGAATCAAAATGTCCAAAACAGACTGGCAAGCATCTCTAAATGAAGAAAGCCTGGTGAGGCAGTATTCCTTCAATTTTTCTTCGAACGGTTGCGCCTCCAGAGAGAATAAACCGACTATATCAACGCTGTCAGAAGATTGTTTATTTAAAATAGATGTTATAGCTTGCTTCGAACGTTGCTCTGCGTTGCTTGTCATGGTAGCCTGCACAGATACGGACGCAATATCATCCGGATTAGATACGTTTGTAACCGTTATAGTTCCAGACCAAATGCCATTCGAGTATGAAGAATTCGATGCCTTAACAGTAAATGTATTTCGTATAAGAGATTTTGCCCATGTCTCAACCGCAGACGTAGCTGTGGTTAATGTAATCTTTGAGACATCTGTAACAGCTACGTAATTCTCACCTGTTAGCTTGTCTGCTTCATCTGATGCAGTTGTTGTTTCTATTTCTACTGTCGGCATCAATTTATCCTTTAGAAATAACTCCATATCAATTGTTTTATAGAGTGTTTTCATCAAGTTTTCGAACCCTTTGATGTAATATACATCAGACGATTGACCCGTTTCGCTTCCTTCATTGGTCCCGTCTTCTATATCAAAATCAAGTGGCTCTAGATCCGGATTGTACACCATATACTTTTCTACAAGCGAATTATATGCACCAACAATCTCTTGATCCGGGAAAAACTCATGTTCGTCCTGATAGTATGAATAAAGTGCATCATATGAATCAAGTAATTCACGCAGTTCGTCCGACATATCTTCTCGCATTTCGTCGGAAATATACCAGATATATCCTCCGCCATTTGGGTTGCATGCAGCAATCGTTGCCGTCATAAGATCGTCCCCTGCAACGAGGCGGAAACAATTCTTAACAGACTTGGTGTCAACTTCGTATGAGATCTCGTCGGCCAAATTATCTTTTGAAACAAACACCGTTGTGTCTTTCCCGTAGCCTGTTTCAAAATTTGTGCTGCCGCATTTCGTGCATTTATCTATAAACTCTCCTCGTTCACCACAGTCCATGCACACACACTCAAGATCATATACGTTTATTACCCTGTCGATTCCGCCATATTCATCTACTGCATGGCAATCATATTCAAACAAGCAATTAATTTCCTCCGATATCTCATCGAAAGCTTGGTCAATTGAATCTCCGTCGAATTCAAATGACCTTTGAATGTTTGCAATGCTTGAATCGACATGCCCGATTCTGTAGTGTGGAGCCTTTTTTAAGATTCTGTGTAGAATAGAAGAATCTGGTTTTTCTGGATTAAACAATACAGACGGTTCATAATCTTCTCTTGCGATGTCATCCTCTGTATTTATTTCGTATCCGTACAAGTATTGTTGAGACAGTTCGGCCCGCCCTAGCGATGTTGCGATTACGTTTTTTATACAAGCATCACTTTCATTAACCTCTACTGCAAGCTCATACCACTGGTCGTATTCCTTGCAATACATTGTTTTAAGTGATTTGATTCTACCCCAGAATGCCCTATCAAAATTTCCATCAGAATCAACGCACGATAACTTGTTTATACGGAAAGAGATTTCAGATGCACTGTTTAAAGAATCTTTAAAGTCTATTTCATATGCAGGGAGTTGCCTATCGAATCGTCCATTTCTGGAACCAAGAATGTATACAGGTGCCTCTACATTCTGCTCCGTATCAAACCTCAATTTGATTCCCATATCAGTCACCCTTTATCAGTATGGTACGTCTTTTAGAGTAGGCTCATATGTTAATGACACAAAACACGGGATGCCTTTTGACGTTACAGTATTGATTCGTTCATCTCTTGTTATTCCGGCTCTAAAAAACTCATAATTAAAATCATTTGCTATATCGTGAGTGGAAGAAGACGTTGTAATTATTCTTCTTGTGCCATCTATAGAAACGACTTCTCCGTTTGTACAATTTCGTATTTTGAATTCGCAACGCCCAAGATCGCAAGATAGATGTAAATCCCCGTCATCATTGCATGTAATCGACATTTTTGGATAAACAAACCCGTATTCGTCACCATAACAACAAAATCTAGCAGAATCGTTTTCAGACGCAAACAGCATCTGTTCTGTGACAGCCTCCCCATGCCCGTGTGGCGAATCAGTCATCATTTTCAACTCGATTCCATATGTTTTTCCAGCTATCTGTACTTTTGACAGATTAAAGCTTGCATTAAAATAACAAGGATAGCTTTCTAAATCATCGTCATCTCTAACGCAAAAAGGCAAAAATTTACCGCGATTCAACCAGGCTGAAAGCGCCCTAAATTCGTTTCTGGTAATCTCTCGCTCATCTGCATCAAAAATATCGGGATCTTTGCAGATCTGAAACGTAGTTTCCAATGCGCTCTCGTATTTAGCAGATGTAAGCTCGAAATGTGCGCCACGACTCATAGGAACGGTTTCCATAGTAATAGCAGACCCTGCATCAATAACCGAGGCTCCTTTATCGTCGTTGATGCTGCAAATAATAAACATATAATCGCTCAGGTAAACCCCGTCATATTCAAAATCGATCGCGTAAATGGTATACACCTGCCTTTCATTTATTCCGAATCCTATTCATTTCCCGCTTGAACTCAGATACATATTTTTTCTTCATTGCAATCAAATCTTCTGTAGCAGACTGATAGGCCCGTTTTGCTTCTGTTAGCGACAGAATCCCTTCCGAATACTGCTGCTCTAATTTTTCTACTTGCTGTAAAAGCGATTTTTCTAGATCTTCTTTTTCGCGCAGCTCTCCGAGCAAATGCTTGTTTTCAATATACAACCTTTGGTTTTTAGCATTTAACTCGTCAACTTTCTCTTTGTATGTTTCTATCAAGCGTGCATAATAATTTCTGCTTTCAATATTTCTCATCGTTCTCCTCTAAAACAAAACAACTGGCGCGATTTCTCGCGCCAGTTGATATTAAAACTGAAATCTGTTCTTTCTTAACTCGCTCCCTCCAACGGCAACGTCGGTCGTCATGGCACGCAGCATTCTCTCAAATTTCGGGTCTCTTTGCATCTGAGTCACCAAATCGTTGTAGTCTACCACTCGTTCGATCGGGATTGTAACATTTACCTCTTCGATTGTCGTTCCGCCTCCGCCGAGCACATTGGCCCCGCCGACATACTGTTTTGAGGAAAGCGCACTGAGATACGGAGTTGTACGCAGTACGTCTCGAAAAGCCATAAAGTTCTCTGTGTCTCGCGCATTTAGAACAAGCTCTGGCTTACTTGGTGTTCCGTCTACTTTTGCAATTCCTGTATAGTCAATCAGGCCGCCGCTCGCATATTCCTTAACCGCACTCGAAAGAGCCAATCCGTTTGCGGATGACATATTCGCAACATATGCTTCAATGCGGTCTAGATAGTAGTTTACCATCGTGAAGTCGTCTCTATACTCGCCAACGATATTTGATTCAGAATCAGCCCACACTTGATCGACACCAGAAGAAAGTCTATATCCAACATTTTCCGATATCTCTAAGAGCGTTTGATTGATTTCGCTCGCGTGCTCATTAGACAGTTTTATCATGTCGGAAAAAAGTCCTTCGATATCATCAAGTCTTGCATTCAGCATTTCCTCATAATCATCATAAAGCCCAGAAAGCAATTCTTTCTGATCCTTGATATATTGATTATATTCTGCTTCCTGCAAATCATCTTGCGCCTTCTTCAAACTGTCTTGAAGTTTTTGTACTCTTGCACGGTTTTCTTCTGAGCTGTCGTTTGCATACGCCGCCAATTGCTTCTGGATCGAAGCAATATTTGCAGTTTTATCAGAAATCAATTTCTGATACTCGTATAGGTCTTTGGCACTGTCAAGGCTGTCCTCATATGCATCAATCAGCTTTTTAAGCGCCTCCAGCTCTTTGCCGAAGCCTTCTTCCGCAAGCTGCTTGACCGCCTGCTTTTCCGCCTCAGCCGACTGGATAGAGCTCTGTTGCAAACCAAGCAGCTCTTCTCTCCGCTGAATCAGTGTTGTATTATACGGGTCGTTGGCAATTTGCTCTTCGATTCGTTTCATTTCTGCGAAGTACGCGTCCGCTTGTGCCATGTATGTGTCAAAATTTTGCGCATGCAACCCAATGGTGGCCATTCCCTTTTCATTGTATTTGCCGTTTTCGTCAAACAATTGCCCATTAGACATCAGATCGATCAGGAAATCTGCCTCTTCTGTCAGATTTGCAATCTGATCTCTTGCATAGTCGAAATATGCCCACTGTGTTTCCCTCATGGCATTCGCATATTCGATCAGCTCCTGGTTCGCATCCGCAAGAGCGGCTTCAACATCAAGAATAGAAGACTTCATCGAGTACCATGCGTCTGAGTATTCCTCAATCTCACCGGAATCCATCGCCTCATTGAAATATCTCGTTAAATCAGCAAGTTCTTTTTGCAGCATTGATATATTAGAACGCTGAACATCGGCGAGTGCAGAATAATACTCAGCACTTGCCATATATCCTTTTGCCTCGTGTGCGTCCAAAGTTTTCTCGTACATCTCGATTCGATGTTCAATAATCCCAAGCTGATTATCAAAATCCTGCTGCGCGTATTCAAACCGTGCCTCGTAAAGAGAGGCCAGTTTGTCGTGTAGCTCATCTACGGCCTCGGAACAATCGAGAGCCTTTTCGTACCACGACTTGTACTCCTCGATGAGTTCCTTTGTTTTTTTGTTGTACCCGGTGATATCAATCGTGCCATTGCGGACAAGCTCTTTGAGATCTTCGTCCAGTTCAACAGATTCTGCTTCTTCAAGGTATCGCGCATATCCCTCTTTCTGCTTTTCAATCTCATCTGTAACAGAGGATATCTCGTCTTTTGTAGCGCTCAGCCTGGTAGACAGCTTCTTGAATGAGCTTTCTGCAATCTTTGACAAAGAGGCGATCTTGCGTTCAATCCTGTCAAGTGCGACCTCTATCCAGTCAACTTTTTCTTTGCCAGACCGTTTATCTTTTGACTTGCCTCCAGAACCGGTGCCACCACCAGAACCACTGTTGCTCTTGGTTACTACGACCGCATCTTGAGGGGTATCAATGACGGTTTTCTTAGACCCATTATCTTCTACTACGATAATGTTTGACTTGCCAATACCGGAAACGGCAGAACCGAATGTTTTGACCTTATGCCCGTTCTTTTTTGCGTCTGCAGTTACATCTGCTGGTAGAACAATATCTCCCGGATTCAGGTCTACAAGCGCAGGCTTGCCATCGTTGAACTCTTTGGCAACGCCATCTTGGATAACGGTTTCTGGACCGAGCTCGTTGATATATGTTTTCCCGCCGTGGGCATTTGTTGTACCGGATGCACTTGAGAACCCAGAAAAAGTGCCGGATAACCAATTGCTAATTCCAGCAACGGCACCGTCAATAGCTCCACCAACCGTAGCAAGAACGACGGATACTGTCGCGGTCGCATTCGTGCCATTGATTTCCCCAAGCAATTGTTTTACATTGTTCAGTATTGAAGTCGCGTTATCGGTGACTTCTACCGTTGGATTCGCATCGGCATTATCGACATTTTCAAGATTTGCTGTCGCCTCGTTAATCCAATTCCCAAGATCCTGGAAACCGGACGTGTCGATCATCCCGGCAGATTCAAGACTCTTCAACGTTCCTTGGATGTCCCAATAGTCAAGCCCATCATCGGCGAGAGTTTGGATGATCTCGCGTATACCATCGGCGCTTTTGACCGTTTGTCCTGGAATGAGCCCGAGTTCATCCACCAGCTTGCCCATATCTTCTCCGCTCATCATGGCCTGCATGCCAAGCACGTCGAGAGCGTCAAGAAGCGCGGCAACTGCTGATTCGCTCATTCCGGTCGCTTCTGCGAGAGAGGAAATAGACTTATATGCAAATTGTACATTGCCTGCGGCATCTGTTGTGATCTTTATCGCGTCTCCAAGTTCGGAGGAATTCTGCTGCAGATAATCAACAAAATTTTGTGCGTAGTCGTCTGAAGAAAAGACTGCTTGCCAAATGCCGGAGGAAAGCGCTTCACCAACAGCGGCGAGATCCATATTGTTCTTCGCAAGGAAATCCCTGCTGAAAAACAGATCGGCTGCGGCTCGCATCTCATTGGTATCGATCTTGCCGGCTTTGTAAGAATCGGTTGCTGATTTCCAGACTTTAGCCATCTCGGCTGCGGCGTCGCCTTTTTCTCCGCCCTCCATGGCTTTCTTGTATGCCTCAAGAGCTTCGGTGGTCGCGGATAACTCATCCCGCAAAGAGGTGAGATTGTTGATTTGAGAAGAAGTTGTCTGCTCTAAGACATTGCCGGATTCATCTATGGAACCCGCAATTTCGCTAAACATTCTGGCGAATTGATCTGCCGAATAACCGTTAACATCGAGAAAGTCTTCGAGCTCTCCGCGCATTTCTTCTGTCGCTTCGCCGCCGTTCTTTAGATACTTAATGGTATCCGAAGAAAGAGATTTTATTTCTTCTTTGAAGCGCGGAATTCCGTAGAAGTTTTCGAACCCGCTTATTCCATTGAGATACGCATCGACCGCCGGTGCTATATCGCTCTCTTCACCTTCGAATAAGCCTTGATTAATCGTATTGTCAATAAGCTTTTTCCGGAACTCTTTAAATGCATCAAGTGTTTTGGGAAGACGTTCTTTGGATTGGGAAACAAGATCATCAAACTGAAGTTCAATAATATCTTTGTTCGCTTGTGATATGCTTTCATTGATAGCGCCAACTTCTGGCTCAAGAAGGTCTCTAATATATGTCGAATATTGATAAATGCCGAAATCCATCATCTCTTTGGATGTCCATTTACCTTCTTGAACGCCATCTTGTAATACTTGTATCGCTTTTAAGGCATCATTATATGCCTTTTCTGCACTTCCAGTGAACGCGAACTTTTCTTGTTCAAAGATAGAACCGGCTCTTATACCTTGTTGACGGGATGATGCTGAATAATAATCATCCAAGGCATTCTTTACTGCTTGTAAGGCTGCATATTCTGAATTGTTTTGCCAAAGGGTCGAACTCTTGATCGCATCATAATCATATTTGGCCGCTATACCAGGCTTTAATTCTGCCTGGGCGGAATCAGATGTAATCCAATACTCCCCGATGCCGCCTCTATCCCCTGCACCGCCATTGCCCCATCTCTGGGTTTGCTTACTGCCATACGCTTCATCAAGCTGCTTACGAGCAGAATTGATGCCGTCAATTTCCTTGAATATGTTTTCTAACCGTTTCTTACGGACGGCTTCGTCCATTGCATCGGATAGATTAAAGTAATCATCGGCAAGGTTGCGGACGGCAGTGCCCTCTGCTCCGAGCGCATCAATTAAGTTGTTTGTTGCTTCTACATACGCTGCTTTGTTGCTTCCGTCACTCTGGTACTTCGCATCAGCTTCTTTGTATGCTTCATATAATTCACGCAGGGTCTTGTTTTCTTCGGCAGCTTTTGTGCCGGTATCAATCGACCGCTGGAATGCTTCACGCCGCGCCTCCTTCATGGCTTTCGATATACGCGCTGCGGCGACAGCAACGGCAACAAGGGCGGCAGCTAATGCGATATAGGGATGCGCTTTGATTGCGGCACCAAGGCCTTTAAAGGCCGCGCCAAGCCCCCTTGCACCGGACGCGGCTCCTTTTTCAGCCGCACCAACATTTATCATAGAAGCGGCAAGAGCCGCATTTGCTTCTGTTAGCCTTCCCTCGTTAACGGCCAAATCGATCATCTTTTTAGCCGCTTCGCCAGATACATTACCAAGACCATCTAAAAAAGAAACAACGGTTCCGAGATTTTGAAGCCGCTTTAATTGACATTTGTTGTTTATGATGATATTGTAATATAAAAAAGGGAGGGGCGTGCTTAATGGAGAGAGAAGTAGATGTAGAAATAATATGCCCTAAGTGCGGGCATACACTATCAACTATAATGCATAGTAGTGGGCCAAAGGGTTCGTCCAAACTCGGAATTTGTCAAAAATGCGGAGGAGTAACACTTGAAGAGTTTACTCAAAACCAAAACTATGTCGGGCCGACCAACTTCTACGGTGTAAAATGCCCCTTCTGCCAATCCACCGACTGCAAGAGGATCAGTGGTGCTTCTAAGATCGGAAAGGTAGCGTTGTGGGGCGTTTTTGCTGCCGGGTCCGTAAGCAAAACTTGGCATTGTAATAATTGCGGAAGTAATTTCGGATAACATTTTTATGAGGCTGTTACTGCAGCCTCATTTTTTTGTTTTATTGTATGCACATTCGGACATGCCTTAACAGCGAATGAAATATGGTTTTCATCCACTGCGAGAGATTCTGCCCTGCGAACATCTCCGTCATAAGATCCTTTATCCCGGCATCGGTTGCCCGATTGCTGCTACCGGATTATATGGATTGACAGGGGAGTACCTGTTGACGGGTTAGCTGCGCGTTGCCCATTGTTGCGTCCGATAGGCGTTATGGTTTAGCCTTGGACATCCCACTCCCGCGTGCCACGGTTTGACTTGTTTGCCTCGTCGGCTGCCATATAGGCGTAGTGGGCGTTAGGGGTTCGCGCAATTTTCTCTCTTGTTATTTTAGAACTTTCATCCTATGGGCTTGTTTATGCAACCATTCCCGCATATTCTTGCCCATAGTAGGCCGACTTAAAAATCTCGGAATTAAGCAAGCCCTCGAAGGGCTGACCGAAGTTCTGGATGAGGGCGATTAATCCACCGCCGGCAAGAAGTGTACCTCCTGGGCCAAGGAAACCAGTAATGGATTCGAGTATCTCGGCAAGAGAAGTAAGAAAGTCTACTGCCCCGCCAATCGCCTCGCGTGGAAAGATGTTTTGCCAAATTCCAGTGCCTGTTTCTTTGAGCGCGTTAAGTTTGTATTCAAGAGAATCCATTATGATGGACATCTCTTTGTCTGCGTTGCCGGCGCTGCTCTCCATCTTTGCCATGGCTTCTTCTGCAGCGTCGAAGTTTGACAAGATGGCCATACCAATCTGGGCGCGGTTCTTACCAAAAAGTTTTTCAAGTAGACCGGCCTGCTCCTTGTCGGTAAGCTCGCCCCATATTTCAGAAATACGTTTTAAGATTTCGTATGTGGATTTATATGTATCCTTATCCTCCATAATCGAAACCTTGCCATGCGTGAGGTCAGAAATATCATTTTTGATATTACCGAGCGTCTCGTCGTATTCGCCAGTCTCTTCATCGAGCGCACGGATGCGCATTGAAATAGTACGAAGACCATTCGTCTGTTGCTTTCGCTTGTCAAAGCTACTGACCGCATTGCGGCGGCAAGGACGTTAATCCTTGCTCTCACGTTTCATTTTTAGATTATATCGTGAGTCCAGACTGTACATTCACCCAACATAGTTGGGGCCAGGTGAAACGCAGGTATTGCTATCTGCGTCGCTCCAGTCGTTACAAGCTAAATCAATATTCTGTATCAATATACTCATTTTTCTCTTTCATGTAATTAAAAGAGTGGTAGGTATCAAGCCTACCACCCGAGTTTATATATTCATTAATCATTTGTTCACACACATCCCTGCGTTCATGCAGATCGGTTTCCCATAAGTACAGAACTTCAACCCCATACTTATTCAACAGAAATGTGTGTTTCGCCTTATCTCTGGAAATACGATCTTTTTGTGATTTGTTTATTGGTGTTGAATAAATCATTGGATTGCAATGCCAGTAATCACCCATAACCTCAATCATAAGTCCAGAATCAATTAGATAATTATCCACGCTGTAAAACTCAGCATCAAATTCTTTTATTGTATCGATGTCCAATTCTTTAAGAATAGAATCTACTATCTGTTGCGGCATTGAATCAGTTTTAGAATAAACGCCATTTACAAGGTTGCTAACAGCAATCCGTTTTCGATTCTCGACATATTCAGGCTGAACGCTCAGCACATCTCGAAACCATGCAATGCGGCATTCTTTTGAGCAAAGCAAATTATTCTGATTCTCAACTTTGTATTTTTTGGCCATAAACTCCTTGCCACAATATTGGCAGATAACCTTCTTATGCTTATAGCGAGGATTGAGTTCACCAAGTTGAGTAGATTGCCACCTACCTTGACAAGTCCTGGAACAGAATCTTTGCGAGGAAGTTTTTGAAACCTCAAATGGCTTGCCGCATATCTCACAGATTCTTGTTTCTACAGATTGCTTGTGTCTAAACTCGTATTCGCATTCTGGACAACAGAACATGTGTTGATTCATTGGCGACTGTCTGTCTATCCAATTTTGGCGTCTATGAACAACCTTACCACAATTATCACAAGTAATATCTCGACCCGTCTGCTTTGCTAAATTGGCGCATTCCATGCTACAGAAACATTGTTTCTGCCTGCCATCTTTTAACCTATGATATGTAGATGATCCTATGTAATGCTTTTGGCCACATCGATCACAAATATGTTCATATAATGTTTTACCCACAATCCTCCTGTGAGTACATGAAAAGAATATTGATTTGACTCTCGGTCTCGCCCATCTCTGGGGTTTAACCGATTTACCATGGTACTATGCAGCTAATTTGCTACACCACACATTGCTGTGTGTTTGGGCAATTAATCTACCCACTCTGCTGGCATCCTGCGTAATCTCAGTGCCGGCAGTAATCAACGCCAAGGTTTGCTCAAATGAGTTGTTCGCGGCGCTCATCGAAGCAGACGACACTTGAAGCGCATCGGCAAGATCCTTGTTTGACAATGCGAAACTGTTGCCCAAGATATTGATCTTAGACATTACACCATCAAGAACCTGGTCTGTCGTGATGCCAAACGCCTTCATAGTCGAAACCAGTGATTCCTGTGCTTCTGATGTAGACATGCCCGGAGAAATCTTCGCAAACTGCGAGCTCAGCTTCGCCATTGTTGTGACTTCTTTTTTGGTTGAATAACCAAGTCTTGACCAGGCAGCGGCCTGTTCTATAATCTCCTGTGTTGTTACGCCAACAGACTTAGCTTCTTTATTTGCATCACGATAAAAAGATTCCAGCTCTCCATCTGACATCTTCGCAGTTTTACGAAGATCGACAAGAGCGGTGTCAAGGTCTTTGATGGTAGTCATTCCCTTGCCGACCACCCGAACAATCGTCATTGCGATCTGATATACACTGCCTAGCCCGGCTACTTGGAGAGCAAGATTTTTAAAGTTTGATGCGAACTGGCTTATTACCATTCCGGCAGATTGCGCCTTCGCCTTGATATTGTCAAAATCTGCCGCTGCCTGCTTAAACTGCGCACTTGATAAATCTGATTTGCCAAGAGTATCTCTTATTCTTTCAAGTTCAGTCCTATATCTCTTTGCGGCAACGGTGTTTTTTTGTGCCCAGTCATCCATCTTGCTGGATAATGTGCTTGCTTTGGTCAGAAGCAACTGCTGCTTCGCCGTTTCAGCTACTTCTTTTGCGAGTTTCTTTTCCTCGTCAGCAGCCTTCTTCGCTGCTTCTGCTTGAGCCTTATGGGCAGAAGCGGCACTCTTCGCTTCCGCTGAAGCTTGCTTGGCAGCTTGTTTAACTTGCCCCGTAATAGTATTAGATAAGTTGTCTATCTTTACGTCTGTCAGGTTTAGCTTGAATTTTTTGCCGTTGAGCGCATTCTGAATCTTAGCCGCAAGCCCCTGTGTATTCAGAGTGACATTGTTTAATACAATTTTTTGAGCTCCGAGACTCTTTTGCATACTCGCTGAGAGTTTCTCGGTGATGCCTGTGACATTTACATCCTTCAGATTCATAGTGAACTTGCCGGAGTTCAACTGATTCTGAATAGATTTTTTAACGGCAGACGCATTGACATGTACGTTGTTAATTACAACCTTTGCGTCTTTGGCTTGTGAATTAATTGCTTTCTGAATAGAAGACCCGACGAGCCTGGCCTCTACTAAAGCTTCATATTTTGTCGCCATTTATTTTCCTCCCTTCGCAAAAAGTTCGGTAAAATAAAAAATCGCCCATATGGGCGAACAAGTGAAACTACTATTCATTACAGTTCCTCCAACGAGGTCTGTTCTACGGATTTAATACCGTTGGCACCAAAATACTTTTCTAACTGTGCGTCATTTGAGCGATCATCATATAATCTAAGCATTTCTGCACTTCCCCAACCGGATATCATCTGTACAACAGATTCCGGCAGATTCGCTTCCAACATCGAAGTTGTCCAAAAATGGCGAACGCTGTGGAAGTAAAATGGCTTGTCTAGCATCCTTGAAAATGTATCTGCCATAGAGTTCATCATTGGAATGCCTATGTGCTCATTTGTATTACGCAAGTCTGGGAAAAGCCAATCACTCTCGATGTTAAGCCTTTCTCTTTCCTGCATCCACATGTCGAAGTATGGTTTAAATGGTTTTGCAAGAATATACACATCGAGCAATTTGCCTCTTTGCCCACGCCCTTTTGTTACCATCTTTTCCGGCGTTTTATATAAAGAACCGCCGCAAATAAGGTTTTCGTCTTCAAAATACGAAACCTTGAAACGCGTTAATTCCGACTTTCGTTTCCCGCTGTACATAGCAAGAGCCAAGACGCATGCTTTCATATATTGTCCCTGTTCAACAAGGCGATCTAAAAGAGCCCTAAGCTCCTCATCCTTAAATACGGTTTTTGTCCGAACTTCCTCATTTACAGGGGATTCTATTTTATTCCAAATTGCCCGATAATCGGGAAACTCATCGTCGAGCATATTTTCAATATAGTTTTCTAGTGAACGCGCCGTGGCTTTGACGGTACGCAATCTTCTGGGAGACCAGCCCCACACATTGAGCGCATGGTTCTGGAACTTAGTAATCTCTCGCTTTGTAAAATCTACGAACGCCTTATTCTTGTTGTATTCAAGACTCCAGCACCAGATTATATGTAAATTGCTCGTATATTGACGGATTGTGTTACTCGCTTTATCTGTAGCTTCTAAGTATTCCAAAAAATCTTTTTCAAGCTCTAGATTTTCTGGATTAACGTTCTTCATCTTTTCATCAGATGTGATTTCATTATAAACGGTTGACCTTCCTGCAACCTTTGGCATGGTAGTCCTCCTCTCTATACAAAGTATTCTTTAAGAGCTGCATCTGTATCTGCTATTATTTTTGACTCCGCGTCGTCCCATCGAAGTGGGCCGCCTACAATACCGGCAGCTTGTACCTCTGCCCATCCAAGGACCTTTTCCATCCCAGGATGCGAGCCGGTTCCGTATGTATAGGACGTATCAAGATATGCACGAAATCCAGCATCGCCGCCAGCTTTTTCAGTTCTCGGAGTAGTGCCAAGTGCAAATGTTCTCTTATACTTCTTTGGGCTACCAGTATAAAAGCCGTTCGTTGCCTCAAACATGTCGCCAAGCGCCTTCTCTTCCGCCTGACTTATTGCAGCTTTTATATCAGCCAAAATAAGCTTATTCAACTCAGAATCGCTTCTTGCGACACGCATGAAGTCATCTCCTTATTCTGTCGCCTGTTCAAACAAGCTAATAACTTTATCTGGATCGCTTTTGATTATTTCTTGAAAACGATCTGAATCACCAAAGAGTTTTGCTATATTGTCCGGAGCCATATATTTCTGCACGAACTCTTTCACGAGATTTGCCATCTGGATTAAAGACGAATTCCGGCACCTAACAATTTCTTTTGCGTCCACAACTGCATTTGCAAATGTTAAGCCAAATGCATAATCATCTACTGCGCTGCTGTAGGCGTCCATAAACGCATTATTACGAAACAAGGCATTAACGTCTACATCCTCATTCTCTGTAGTTAAATCATCTTTTACACAATAATCCGCAAAAACGGCCAGTTGATTGATACGCCCAACATGAGGCTGGTACTCACCCTCATCGTCATAGTAACCTGCTGCAAGCCGTTCAACTACCTCGATATATGTTTCCATATCAAAATTTGTTACTGCTTTCATTTCTCTACCTTCCTCCAACTTGATAAAATCAAATCTTTATTTCCGACAGGAACTTATCCATGTCATATCTATAGTTCACCTTGAGCTTCCTCTGCGGGATCACAAAGTATGGGATATCATAGTCATCTAAGTCTTTAATGTTGAAGCTCTTCTTCCCAACAGAATCCATTAGTCTGTTGAAATCTTCAATGTCAATAAAAAATGTTAACTCCATTTCACGGAATTCTATTATCAATCCGCATGTCATTCCGTCATATTTGCTCCAAGCGTTAAGCCCTTCGATCTGGTGAAAATGGATTTCACCATTCCTATCTTCCTTCGTTCGCTCGAATGATATAGACTTCCCGGCTACTGTTTTGAGTTCAAAAGCGTATGGTCTCTTCCGTTTGGAATCCCAAACAAAGAAGTCAAATGGATTCTTTAAGCTGAATCTCAAATTATCAGAGCGACCGAAAGATTGCGCAGAATCAGAGAGCCTATGAACCAACGCATAGTCTGGTGCGGACTTGGCCCACTGAATCTCAAAATTCTTTCCACTTGAGATCGCCATAATTAATCCTTTTTCGGTGAACTCTCACACCACTTGCGATAGACATATGTCGTCTCACCTTTAAGAAACCACGCGGTAATTTTGCCTGGTTTTAGTTCATTCTCAAATACAAACTTTGGCTGGCAACCGTGTGAAGTATAAAAAATCACCTGGCGTAGATTATCAATTGGAATTAAGTTCTCACGGCCATAGCACTCAATAGCCTCTTCCAGACTCTCAAAATTGATTGTTCTCATTCTATCTCCAAATCGCAAAATTTTAGGGAGACAACAGGTCTTCAGTAGTCTGTCTCTCCCTAAAACAAACTACAATACCCATGTCATTCTTCTTTCGACTCAGACTGTTCGTCTGACACAACAGGTGTTTTCTTTTTGCGAGTTCTCGGCGTTTTGCCTGCTGGCTCGCTATAATTATCGGGAACCACAGTGTAGTGCCCGTCATCCTTGACCTTGACGACAGTGGCTTTTCTTCCAATTGCTGGGATCTGAACCTGAATGTCGTCGTACTGAATCACAGTAACTGCTTCGTTATTAAGCAGAACCTTGCATTCTTTGATCATGTAAACTCCTTTTATAAACAGGAGGGCAGATTACTGCCCTCCATCAAAAAAAAACAAATTACTCAGCGTCTTCCTCGATCATATCGAGAATGTTGCCATTCTTGTCTTCCATAAGATCGAATGTCGCAGTAACAGTTGCGGGATCGCCCTCGGAGCTGAAGGACAGTTCCCAAGTGCGCTGGATGGAAGCCTTATAGGCAGTGATCTTAAAGGGAGCGAACGCGCCCTCCTCGTCCTTGTCCAGAGTGCTCATGGTGATAAAGTAATCCTTCGGCATCTTCTTGTTGTTGAAGGAAATCTTCTTCACACCGCTCTTGACCAGCAGATAGCCGATCTCATACTCGCTGTTAACCGCAATGTCAGAAGCCGTAGTTGCGGTGAAAACGTTGCCAGCGAATGTACCGGCAATCGCGGCATCCTCGTCGCCATACTGACCGGCAGGATAAGCAAACACAAAACCGGTCTGGATGGTGTTGCCGTCGCCGGGAACCAGGGTGATCTTGCCTGCCTCGGTAGCCTTAATCTTCTCGTGCATGGCGATGGTGGCAGAGTTATCAATGGTGCCATCGGAGAACAGGGAGAAGAACTTAAAGGTGTAGACCTGAGCCTCAACACTGAGCGTACCAGTGATGGGGTTAGGGAACGCAATGCGGCGAGCGCCCTTAGCCATAGCGTAGACGGAATCACCTTCGAGGCCAACAGTGGTGGTATTGGCAGTCTCAAAGAACAGATAGGGAGCCATAGTCTTCAGGATGCGAATATCGAGATCGCATACCTGGCGGTTGGCTTTATTCAGTTCAGGCATATTATTATCCTCCTAAATAAAGAATGAAGACCAACCTTATGGCTGGCCTTTTTTAGTGTCATATTCATTTTTGTACCAAGTATCGGGTTTAAATGTTTTCTTCTCGTCACCCCATACAGATACCCTAGTCTTATCAATCTCGTAAAATGCATCGTTGCGCAACCTGTCAAAACAATCCATAACCTGGTATATCGTAAGTTGCCCGATATTTGTATAATTGATAGACGGATGCCGCGTTGCGACGGCAGAAATTATATTTGGCAGAGTTAGGTTTGGGTCATGATTCCCATGCTTCTTCTGCCACTTTTTAGCCTTTTGCATCTTCTCGAACAGTTTCCTGGCGGTCTCATTTTTGAACTTTATTTTTGTGACATCTTCTGGCTCTTCATCGGCTTCCATGCCACATACCTGTTTCAAAATATTGAGAACCTGTTGGAACAGCGTCTCCGTTATCATGCCTTTGATATCATCTTTCGTAATATCGGCATGTGGATCGACACCACTGTTTAATATAATAAAAAAGCCCTGCTCATATAAAACTGGCTCTTCAATAAAGAATTGGAATAACTCCATATAGATTCCGCGAAGATTTTCATCTGAAACGACGGCAGAATACAGCGTCATGGAATCCCTTTCCTCGTCAGATAAAGGTTCCCACTGTTTCTTGCCTGCAGCTACATTAATCTTCGTATAATAGAATTCTGGAGTCATTGAAAGAAAACTCTCGTAAAAAGCAAGCGTATCAAATCCGATATCCCAAATCATATCAATCGTCGGCTTCCTGACTGTACATATAGTCAATCGGATCGGGCGCGGACTCGTCATCGTGCCATAATCAAGTCTCATCTAAAATTAGGCACCTCGAAAGTCATCTGCACGCCATACATCTGCCTAGAGTTATACGGATATACAGACACTAGGTTCATCGGCCCAATGCCGAATTCCTTATTGACTTCTTCGTTGTTGATCAGAATATCCTCGATCATCTGTGAGAGAATGTCGGCGCGATTGCCGTGATAACCTTCCTTTGAGTAATCATCCAGAATGTCCCTGTGGCAGATCGCATACAACGTAACTTGGCAAGTCTTTGTGTTCGTGCGCAGACTCGGCATGATCACGTCGTAATAAATGAATGATTCCGTCGCCTCAATGGTGTCGTCAATGAACAGATGAGACTTTACATGCTCACGGAACTCTTTCATAATTTGAGAAGTTTTCTTTCCAGTAAGATCTCCGAGCAGGAGCTCTTTGATGCCTGCGCTTTTATACAAGGCAGCATGGATGTTTTCTTTGAATGTCCCGCGCTCTGCGGTATCCTTCTTTACTTTAGCCATAGCTCACCTCACATAAAAGACTCAACGGTAAATACGATAGAAGTAGATTCGTATCCATTCGCGTTCAAAACAAGAACGAATGATCTATTCACCAACTTATTGTTATTGGAGGCAATCACAATCGCGTTCTCTGCATACTCGATGTCCAATAATTCGGACATGTCGCCGACAATGTTCCACTCTGGCGCTACATCAGAAACCACGTTTCCATCAGCATCATAGAACCGAGCAACGAATGCGACTGGCTCAATGTCGTTATAGATCACTGGCTCATCGCAAACGATCTCGCATGATAGGGAAGTGGTGTCGTCATTTTCGGCAGCAGGCACATCGCACAGCCAATAGCCTGATCCATCGATAACATAGTAGCCATCATCCTTGTGTTGCTCGTCCTGTGTCACCATGATCTGATGCAGACCACTATCCTGATAATCGTACAGAACAGAGTCAACGCGAGTGACGTTGTAAGTAATAACCGGATTCGATGTATCAACCGTTACCGTGTCATCGAACGACTTCTCATAGATCTTGCACCGCCTGTCAATCACAAAGCGCTTGTTTTGCATAACCATCAGCGACTCGTCGTCGTCTGGCAACGAGATCAGCAACTGGTCGGAGCGGATCGTATAATCTAAATTCACATGCTCGCCGTTGTTGTACTGCGAGGCTGAGATAACATTCGCCCAGCGTTGTATTGGCTTGCCGGCATCATTCAGCCAAGAAAGCTGATAGTTGCAGATAGATAAAATAGCCTTTTCATAAATGCCGTTATCATCTACAATACCGACAATCAGCCAGAACCGGCCTTTCACCTTGGCGTACATTCCAGCATGGCAAGAGCCAATCGGAACCAGCAGATGACGCACAAGGGTTTTCAATTTTGTGTCTGTCAGCCTATTATTAAAAATTGCCCGAATTGGAGTGTGTTCGGACAAGTCATAATTATAAAGCTCTACATCCAGAGCAATGTCAGATTCCAGAGCTTCAAGGAAGCCTTCTTCACCAAAGTCATCCAGCGCTTCGCTTTCAAAACCGCTTACCTGATCATGAGGTGACTTCATAAGATACCAACTCTGTGCCATAGCTCACCTCAATTGTAGGCGGTAGGTTTTTGGTTGGCCGTCATGACAATGGCTTTAACGACGTTGTAGTCAAGTTCGTTCTTTGCGGCTGTCTTCTGACCATTTGTCCCGTCAACCGACAAATCTTTGCTGACTATTGAAACACGCTTATTCACTTTGGAAACCTCGCGCTCCATATAGTAGACCTTCATCATCTGAGCCAAGGTATCAATCACATACTGATCAATCACACCATCGAACGTTTCCTCGTCCACAAGCGAAATAGGCTCGATTTCTACGGAATATTGAGCGACAGCTTTTTTCAGCCAAAGCAATTCAAGTTCGAGCGGGATGATGCTCTTATCCTGGAACGAGGCTTCAAAGCTGTCGATAACTTCACCAGCGGTTGTCGGAGTGACAGTGTTCTCGTCCATAAGAACACCTCCTATCTTTTACAGGCGATAGCCCGTATGTTCTTCTGCAAACCGAATCTTGCGGTAATCGTTGATGCCAAGACGTTTGATTGCATCCAGCACAGCCAGTTGTTCAGAGCTAATCTGGAAAGCATTCTTAAACGCTGCTTCAAATTCGCTCTGATTCTGAATGCCGAAAACTTCCTGCACCAGTTCGTCGCTAAAACAGAGTTGCTTCTGTGTGCCGTCTTCGCTCTCGAAACCGCACTCTACGCGGGTAGGAGTATCGTCAATCAGAAGCGTAGCGTGGCTGCCTTTGCCATCCGTGCCAGTAAACAGTTTGTTTCCGTTATTGCACTGCGAGATAATCTCATTGCGTGGCAGACGAAAAGTGCCTTTCGGTGAAAACGTCACGTCGGCGTCAATATCGGTGCGGTGAAATCCGGTGTTCCACTCAGCAATACTGCGCACCGTTACCTTCTTGTCAAGATCCAATTCTTTCTCTCTTGCAGTTCTTGTTCCTGCCATTTCTTAACCCTCTTTCAACTAAGTCAAATGATATTAATTAAACTTGTGCTTCATTTCGTTGTAGGATGCAATAATCCTGTCAAGACGCTCCGACTTCTGGAAGACCCAGTAGCGTTTGCCAGTGTTGCTGTTGATCCGTGAGTCAAAGCACTTCTCAGAAAAGGCGCTCAAATAATGGAAAAGCCTGAAAGAATAGCAGTAGAAGTTTGAACTATTATTTTCCATTACGAAAACCTCAATAAAAGCCCCACCGGATTTCCCGGTGGGGCGCAGTTATTAGGTGGCAGGTGACTATCCTGCAAACCTATAAAGTTAACGATCAGCCGAGGTTGGTATCCTTCAGCAGACCAATCTCAAACTCATGACCCTTAGCCACGTCGCAGCCAACCTCAAGGTCGAAGCGGGTCAGGACGCGACCAGTCTTCACATCGTTGCCGCTGAAGGTGGTCAGGCCGCCACGGGTGTAAGTGGCAATGGGAGACTTGCCACCGGTGGGCAGAACGAAAGCAAGGCCCTGGGGCAGCATGGTGGCGAAGTTGTCGCCAGCGGAGTTCATAGAGGTAAAGTCGTAGGGGTTGTCCATTTCGGCCAGAACAGCACCATTGTACACGGCAAGCAGACCATTCTGCTGGAGCTCGTTCATAGCCTTCTCGGAGATGCCAAGAATAGTGTTGGAGTTGATGGCACCAACATAACCAGCCCAAGGAGTGAACTGGGACAGCATAGCATAGTCACCAATAACGGTGGGGCGACCAATACGGCGCACCTTGCCGATAACATCGTCAACGCCAGCCTTGGTCAAACCAGCACCCTGGAACGCATACTTCACGCCAGTGGCGTTGTAAATCGCATTGTACACCTTGTCAATAATGGCAGCCTTGGCACGGTTCATGATGTCAACGCGCACCTGAGCCATGCCCTCGTTCTCCTTGGACATGTCGCCAAGAGCAACGCGGCGGTAGTCAACCTGGTAGCCACCAGAGACAGTCCAGGTAGCAACAGGGTAGGTCTCCTTAACGAGAGAGGGGAACACAACGTCGCCGTTCGCGGCCTGTTCACGGGACTTCTCGCCAACATGCTTCCAGACCTCGCGCTCGATGCTCTCATCCCAGCCAACATTCTGGTAAGAACCAAAGATACCGAGGAGCTTGATCTCTTCCATCAGCAGAGGCTCCACAACAAGGCGGCGGATAGAGTTCAGCTCGGAAATGGCAGAATAGTCGCCGTTGGTGGCACGCTCGCCAAGAGCCTTGATGTAAGCAACGGCCTTGTCGGCCTTAGCGCCAAAGCGATCCAGAGACTCGCCGTTAGCCATCGCGGCAAAGACCTCGACAACAGGGGAGTGAGCATTGAGCTGGCTGTTGACAACGATGTCCTTGCGCTCGTTATTCATCTCAAAAGTAGTTTTCATCTATGTAGAACCTTCCTTTCAAAGCATATGCGCTGATTACTCAACAGCGCCGATCTTGACGATCACGGCGTCACCGGTCAGCAGAGTCTTCGCTACAGCGGTAAAGGTGACGGTAGGGGTGCCAACCAGGTAATCTGACTTAAATGTTACCGTGTCGCCAGCCTTAAGAGTTGCGTAGGTGTTGGTGATATGCTTGGCGTCCACAACCAGCTCCTGGCCGATGTTCGCGCTCAGGTTGAAGCCATTCAGGAACTCGCCGGCGGGGATCACAACGTCATCCTTGTAAGCGTCGTCGCCGTTGATGGTGTTCCAGATCATATAGGTGTCGCCATCGGCAACAAAGATGGAGCCGTTCTTAACAGCGGCATTGTGAGTCAACACGGGGTTATTCTTGGCGATCTCGATCTCGCCAACAGTACGGAATTTACGGTAGTGTTTGTCAACTTGCTAATTCTTTCGACAGAATTTCGTCAATTCTGTCTATATCCCAATACGGAATTCTAATTAGACGGATATTGTGTGCCTTGCAATATTCATCTTTGATACGGTCATGTCTTCCTAAAATAGAAAACGCTTTCGCCCCACCGAAGAAAGCGTTTGGTTCATAATGCTGTTTGCCATCAAATTCTATGGCAATATTTTCATTTTTCAGATAGAAATCAAACGGAAGTGCAAACACATCGCGGCAATCTTCAAAACGATACTCGTGTTTGAATTCATAATTATGTGTTTGCAGCCAATCATCAATCCGAATTTCTCCGCCAGACTTTTTGCAATTTGGGCAACCATGTGATGTACGAGGATGGAGTATGCAATGCGGTGACGCTTCAAATACTGTGCCGCATATTAAACATTGCATCATTATCTTTGTCCTGTTATTCTCATATCTCCCAATTACCAAAATGTTTGGGCGACGAATCGCCATCTCAGCAATAAACTCTTCATGTGTTTTCTTTTTGACACCAGAACAAACAGGGCATCCTTTGCCGTCTAACGATAAGTGAGGTGTGGCAGACCATTCATATCCGCATGTCTTACAACGAAGTTCAATCTTCGTGTCTACGTTTTTATAATTCCCTATAACCTCAATTGTAGGATGAATAGATGCCATCTCGCTCTCGTATTCTTCCTGAGTTCTCTTGCCGGTTCCGCCGCACTTTGGGCATCCATGTTTCATATATAAACTTTGAGGTTTAGCCGAAAACTCCTTGCCACACACATTGCATCGTAGATCAATTTTTGTACGACCATTTATGTATTTTCCTAAAACAGTAAGAGTAGGATGATCTCGCTTCATCTCTTCCATAAACTCCTCATGAGTTTTTCTTCTTATTGTTTTCACATCCTTTTTCTTTTGGCACAAGAATTAGCAATACGGTTCGCTACGCCGTGCAAGCCATAAGGCTTCTCGCGCTTTCACGCGAGCCCAGACTATATCATTCACCATGCTCATAGAGTTTAGGTGCTCTCCACTTCGGGAGCGCTTGCTCCCTAACGGCATTTCAGCCGATAGTCGTTGAACCTTCTCCTATTCGGAGCTTGGCTGCTGATTGCCCAATCCTTTCATTTTCAAGCGTTCGCACTTCGGTTTGTTTCATCCATATGCTGTAGCTGAAAGGCTCTAAGGGGTTCCCAGCAATTCAGAGAGATACCCTGTTTATTTTCATAAACAGAGGGCTATCCAACGCGGACATCATCCGCGCTTCTAACCATTTGTATTTACCTTCCTTTTCTTAAAACATTAAAAAATACTGGTGTCTTCGTCATCCTTTGGATCTTCAACAGAACCAAAGATGTCATCAACATCAGCGTTCGCGGAGTTCTGCTCCACAACAACGGCCTCGGCTTCAGCAGCCTTGGCATTCTTTCCGATATGCTCGTAGATCTTGCTCACAACAGCATTGATCTCAACGCTCATCGGATCTTCCTCAAAAGCCTTCATCTCTTCAGCGACGCAAGCCTTCTCCTCGTCTGTGAACTTGGACAGCGCCTCGTTCATCTCGCCAACGCGCTCGCGGGCCTGGGCCTCGCCAAGCTGCTTGCGCAGGGCCTCTGCCTCAGCGTAGAGACGAGACATCTCTTCGTCCTTCTGGCGCATCTCTTCGTGAACCTGATCGAGCGCCTCCTGAATCTTCTGGGCGCTTGCAGTAACCTCGTTCTTCTCCGCGATAGCAGCGTCGCGGGCTTCATTGGCCTCGGTGATCTTAGCCTCGTAGTCAGCCTTGATCTGCTCAATAGCAGACTCCTGGCTATTCAGTTCTGAGACGGTCTGCTCCACCAGAGACTTAATTTCCTCAGCAGTCATCTGATTGCCTTCCTCCTTATTCTCGTTGATTTCCAATAAAACTGCAGACGGGTCTGCCTCCTTTACGGAAAGGATTGCATAGCCACTGTACTGATAGAATTGTGGTGTTCGTGACTCTTCGTGATATCCATTCTCGTAGATGATCGCGTCATGTTCAGAATCCTTGATGATCTCTACACTGCCATGGATAGTTTCGCCGCTTTCAAAGTCGGCCTCCAATTTTTCCACGTAGGCAGGGTAGCACATCGCATCCACCACACCATATCCGACAAGGCATCTGCGAACATCACTTTCACCAAACTCGACATCCTCGATCTCGGCCTTCTTGAAATGACCGATCACCGTCGCGTCTTCAAAATGAGGAAGCATGTCGGCGCCAATATCAGTCGCGCCGTGCCCCCATGTTTCAATGCGGTCATCGTCAAGAAATTCCACGCGGATGCTCTTATCGGCGACAGAATCCTTGTTCGCTTCAACCCACTTCTCTCGCCACGCCAAACCATTTAGATTCGTCTGGCTGCCAGTACCGTCAGCAGAGAACGTGTCTTCCGGATATATCTCATGGAGAACAATTCGGATATCTCGCATGCCGTCTTTTTCTTTTTTGTTGGATAGCTCAAATCGTTTTATCGCTCACACCACCTTTCTTTTGCAGATTTATATATAAAAAGAGACCCGCCTGATCGGCGCGGCCTCTTGTCAACGGATTGCGCTCATCAATTATCCGAAGGGGAGGGGAGCGCATTACCGTTATTGTCCCTCGACCTGATCGTGTTCTCTGTTGGGGTATCGGTTGTTGGCCTTCCGCCAGCATCATCCCCAGGTTGGGTGTAGCTTGTACGATGTACTGGCCAGCGATTTTCCCAATCATTTTCCAATTCATAGTCCAGCATAGATTCGAAAACATCTGGGGAGATCCCGCATGACGCAGCCCAAAATGCAAGACTGCCTTTCCCTTGCGTGTAAAGCTCTTTTGCAAAACCAACCATTTCTTTTTTGTTTACGTGTGTGATTGGCAGATAGCGAACCTCTACACGGTTCTTTCGATCACGAATCACATTATTGACAATTACTTTATTCAATTCCTCCGTGATCTGGTCGATCCATTGAAAAATCTGAGAAGCAACGAGCTGCAGGTTGAGCTGCTGGGAAGCATACGTACCGGAGCCAACACCGTTCAGAAGCGCAGAAGCAATGCCGAGGTCAAGAGCAACGTTGTCGTTGATGTTGTTCTCATTCTTCTCGTCAAAAATGTCTGTGTTCTGCGTGTCAAGAGAATCAATTTTCGTGCCGGCTGCCACCGAGAAGAAGTTTGTTCCTCCCCTGGAGTTCTTGCTGAAAATCGCTTCCTTGATCGTGTCATGCTGGCTCTTCTGCTGTTTCTGCGTCAAAGCACTGACGCCCTTTGTCTGGCTTTCTGGAAACGTCTCATAAATAACCCTGTTATTCAGATCATCCAGAATGCCACGTTTGGTATCCGTGAAATAATCTTTATACAGAATGTCACGAATAGCGGCAAGCACGAGCGGGCGCCCATATTTCTCATCTCGCTTTGAGCGGATCTTCGTAACGATCGTCTTGGAATTGTCTAAGACGATCCAGTTGTTTATGTTCTTTTTCCCGCTTTGTTTGGCCTCCCAAGCATCCCTGATTTCCTTCGGCCATTTCTTGATAGCCTTTTCAGGTTGCTCAAGCCGGTGGTCAAAATAGTCGAGGTTGAATGCAATGACATAAGAATTATTTTTGATCCCTATGATTTTGGTGTAATCAGCGGGAAGCGGATGACAGTATGCATTTATGCCGACATCATTGATCTCTACGATGCTTTCCATGTCTATATCAGAAAGCGTTTTCTGACGTGTAATCGGGCGCTCAGCCGTTTCAAAATAGTAATAAGCAGCACCCTCGACCATATCCTTCCACAGAATATCTCGAATGATTTCCTTATGCCGGATTGTCCGTAGAGTAGATTCAAACAATTCTTTGTTCTTTTTCCGCTTGGCCTTGTCTTTGCCATAGGGGATAATCACACTGTCAAGAGTCGGCAACGCACACATATAATCAACCGTATTGGTAAACGCACCATTTGTGCCATACAGCATCAAGGAAATCTCACGAAGGATTTTATTATTTCCCATTGGGTCTTTTACCAAAGCAATCAACTGCTCCGGTTTGTATATGTCAAGAAGATCCATACCAAAGAAATAAGAGCTGTATGTATAGCGATCACCATAGGAATTGTATTCGTTAACCGGTGGCTGCACTTGCCGCTGCTTTTCAGCTTTGCTTTTATTGTTGCTTCTTGGGGGACGATTGATCCCATTTGGCTTATTTATCTCGGACATTCTCGCCCTCCTTTCTTAGTTTACAAATGTAGCAAATTCATATTCTTCCTGATTCGGAAGCATATCAAGTTCGAGTTGGGACACGAAATAGGAACCGTAGCTGCAGCTCGTGTATCTATCCTTCGTGTTGTTTCCTTGCTCGCTGATAACTATGGCACCAGTCTGTGCCTTCTTTTCATACACAAGACTTGTCGTTTCGCTGATAAGCTCCTGCGTCTCTAGAAACGGCCTTTCATAGAAAAACTGTGTCTCCGCATCTGGAGCCACAGTATACTCTTTGATATTCGGAAGAATTTCTTCGCTTGCTTTTTCAAAATTTACAAGCAAATCAATCATTTGTTCATTCAAAACACGGCGGAAATCTGTTGCGATTTCGCTGTTCAATTTCTGCGATGCAGTGATGACATAGATACATTCTTTCGCATCTTCAACCGTGATCCTGTTTGCCGTCGCCTCGTCATTCATACATTTCAGCGGAGAGTATTCCACGCCCCGCTCTTCGTCGTACATGACACGCGCCAATAAATCATACACAGAAATACCGGCGTTTCTCAGGTCCAATACAATATAGTCAGCATCAAAATCTTCATATAGTTGTCGGATTCGGATGGCCTGCTTCAATGTTTCTCCGCCTTGAACGGACTCCATATACGGCACGATTCTGCGATAACCATTGCTGATCTCAAGATCGTCCGAATCATCCCTTTTATACCGAATGCTTTCCGGCAGCAAACGCATACAAGAGAATATGGAGTTATCGTTCTTCTTGTTTTCAACAAATGCCATATCACAGGATACGATTCTGATTTCGCCGCTCTGGCGTGGTATCGCATAAGGATTTTTCCTGCCGAGACGGAAGTCTTGCGTCGTCCTTGGATAGAATGGCTTTTTCGCCCGCTGGTTTTGCTCCAGCATTCCATAGGTGAAATAAGCAGATGTGTTTTCCTTTACGCGGAAATTCATAAACTCAAGGAGCCATGTAAGAGAGTCCTGCTTTTTAAGCTGCGTCTGGAAATACCGCATCGTTTTCAGTTTGTGTTTCAACGCAACGGATTCATCAAACGCGAGCAGACAAGATGGCTCTCCTTTTAGCATAGCTGATTTCGCCTGGTCAACAATCGACCATAGCCAGTGCCCGTTGTCAAGCCACGAGCTGCTGATATAAATATCAACAGGCTCTTCCTGTAACTCGGGTATGTTCGCATAATACTCATCCATCATATATGGCACTTGGCGAACAATTTGATAAGGAGATAGAATGCCATCTTCGTCTTCTTTTTTGATTTGACGAAACTCTTCTCGAACAAGGATCGTGGAACGATAGCCTCTGCCGCCATCGCCAGGGGCTACAACTGTGATCGTACTGTGGTTTTTAAAATACACAACAACTTCGTTCTGATTATCCTTGACTTTTAGAATCTCTTTTCTAAGAGCCCCCGACATGTTCATGAGCTCTTTTTCTATTTTTTCAGAAACGAGCAGCTTTGCTTGCTTTTTTGTGCCAGATGCAATAACTACCATGGAGCCTGGATATAAAATACAGTAAATACAGGAAGCCAGTGCAACGATAAAAGATTTCGCATCCGCTCGACTTGCGATAATAACAAAGAACGAATTGATCCCCATTAGGTACAGAATAAAGATCTGATATAGATGGAGCTTTATGTTGAGATAATCCATTGCGAAGCGATGAAAATTCCGCCTGAAGAAAGTAGTCCAAAGAATAAAATGGTCTGCATTCTTCTCATCGCCTAAGAAGGTATCAGGCGGGAACTTCTTATACAGCTCCGCTTGGCGGTCGTCAGCGCTCCTGTTTCGGTAGTGCTTTCGCTGTGCTGGCTCATTCATCTTCATCACCGCCAACTGGTTCTTCTTCGATCACATGATAATCCGGGTCCTTATCCCGCGTACCGAAGATAATGTTCTTCAGAGGTCTGAAAATATGCCTTTCTGCGTATTTCCCAATGTCATCAAAGTCTCGGTATAATTCTCTGTTTTTGTAGTATTCCGCAGGTGTATACTTCTCAATGGTCTCTGCTGTCACACCATAAGTGAAGTCCTCAGCAACAGCACCGTCTCCAACAGATTTCAAATTGCCGGCCTTATACGTCTTGGTATACAAATCCGTCATCTTCTGGAAGTCATCGAGGCGTCCTTCTCTGGATGCCTTCAACTGATGCATCTTGATCCGACAGCAGTCCATAATGTAGTTCTCCTGGTTGCCATCTGCGCGTGGGTTTGCCGATTTCAGCATGGTATAATGACGGTTCATTTCCGCATAATCTTCTTTTGCAAATCCGGCGCCCCATTTTTTGATGTCGGCAGGATCAAGCTCTGCTTCTCTTTTCTGGTCTTCCTTTTCGGCAGCAAGAATCTTGTCCCGCAGATTGCGGGCCTTCTTGTCATACATAACACCGGCAATGTTTATTCCTTCGTCCAGAGAGTTGTCGAAAGTTTTCTTACGATATTGTGTCATGTTCATGCGCTTCAGATATTTTCCGATAAATGCTTCGTCGTCTTCTACGGCATCGAAGATCTCATCGCTGTAATAAATATCAAACGCCATGCATGCCCGCTTCATGGCCTCTCTTTGGCTTCCATATTTCATCGAATAGATATCGACGATTTTTGTGAAGCAGTTTTTACACACCGGCATATAGCCTGTATCAGAATACAATTCGCTGGTAGTTCTATAAAAGTTTTTCGCAAGCTCCAGTGTTTCTCGGCAGCGGCAGCAAGTGTATACCGCATTTGCTTCAAGCATAGGTCTTGGCATCTTGCCACCTCCAATCACAACTATGAATTGATTTTAACTAAAAAGTCTCCCCTGGGACACATCACGCAATGCTGCGGAGAGGTGCGGGGAGTCCTGTTAAGCAGAAGTCGCGGCGGTTGCGCATCATAGATAGGCTGCCGCGACAATCAATTATGAAAAGAATAAATCAAGAAACTTTTCAAATGCAAGTTCGCCATGGTACTGATGGTGGTCTCCATTGGCGTACACATCAAAGCTGAATTCCACGTCAGAATCATCGCATTTCTTGCAATCTGAAAAGCAGAAGTCGCATTCATCGCATGAAATATCATCATGGTCAAACACGGCCTCATATGTTTCAGCATTCTCGTGCCAGTTCTTAGACAGAATCGCACTGTTTGCATCTGACCCAAGGATCAGGCAATCATTTTCAAAAGATAGATAGTCTCCTTTTTTGCCAATTGCCTTTTCAACGTAGAGCTCAAAGTCTGGCGTAAATGTAATGTAGTATTCTTTGTTATAGCCGTCCCAGGAAGGATCATGAAATTCTGCACTCACCAATTCTACATCATCCTGTTTCAGCAGTTCGCGCATCAATTCCTTTGTTTCATCATAGTACAGTGCGGCGACAGAACTGCGTTTGTCTTTTGCCTGACTAATCATGAACTCGGCAAGCTTATCCATTGTTCCAAAATATACAATCTTCATTGTTTATCTCCCGTTGATTCGATCCTTTAATACCTTGCTCGGCTTGCAGCGAATAGACTTGTGAGCGGGGTACTCTTCAACATCTCCGGTCTTTGGGTTGCGTCTGCGCTGCGGACCTTTCTCAACGACCTCAAAAATCATGAATTCCTTAAACATCAGCCTTTCGCCGGAAGCCAAGGAATCAGATACAGCCTCAAAAAATGCGTCAACCACACGTTCACACGCATCTTTGCTGTAACCAGCCTTTTTCGCAATTGTGCGTAACAATTTCCCTTTTGTCATAATAACCTCGATTTCAACTATTTTTTCAAATCAATCCAGATCGATAGGGTAGCATGCCTTTACCCCGCGATCATCTACCACACAAACCATCTGCGAAGGCGCTCCACTGATTCTCTTTGAAACAGTGTAATCATCGCCTGTTCCACAGAAACTGCCGCTGCGAATGATCCTGACACCGGCGATGTCATCATACGAGCAATGGTGCATATGCCCATAAAGAATGGCATGCGGTTTTACGCCAAGAGCCATAACAAGCTTTGATACGCCAGCCTCGCTGTAAGAATCGTAATCGCCGTGAACCATAAAGTAATACTTCTGGCGAATAATCATTCTGGCAATCGTACTGTCTATGTTGTCTTTGTCCATGAATACGATATTGTCAAGATGAGAAAGCTTCGCCTTCATGTACCACGGAATCAAATCGTCCACGCGCTCATTCCGCATAACCTGATCTTTCAGACCAATACGGGAATGATTTCCTGCAACGCTGTTGATATAAACAACATCAAAATACTTGCTCAGTTCATAAGCAAAGGATGAGATCAGCTCGGCGCTTTTCTGTACCTGCTCGATCACGTTCTCTCTGTTTTCAAGCTGCGTAGTCGTATGAATGCTTCCGGATACCAAATCTCCCAACAGGACAAGGTAGGCGCTCTTGGACTTGTGAACTTTCTGAATTTCCAAAATATTAGACAGATAGTCACGCAGTCTTTTTGCGGCAATATCAGAATCGTAACGACCAAAATAGTTTGCAAAAGTTGCCCCTAAATGAAAATCAGACAACGCGATCAATAAATCGTTGTCAGATTCATTTTGGTTGCCGTAGTGAATTTCCGGCAGCGCAGCCCTTCCGCTCTCTTTAATCAGATCTTCCAGGCGAGACAGGTTTTCTTCCGCTCTTGCAGATTCTCTTGAGATTTTGTTTAAGGCTCTTCGTTCATCGAAAAGCTTCTGTTTCTCTTTTCGGATCTCGTCTTTCGCAGACAGGAGCTCCTGCATATAAGCACTTTCATCGTGCTTATCAAACACGCCGGATTCATGAAAACGTTTCGCATTTGTGTATGCTTTCCTGTATGCCGATTCTTTGCGATATTCGGTTTCATCTTCACGAAATTCTTTGTTCATCAGGTCTGCGATCTCAGACCAATCCATATCAAGAATCCCGGAATCCTTCGCTTGCCCGATTCTCCAAAGAAACTGCTCTTCGTTTTCATTCTCTTTTCTCGTATAAATCAAACTCATTCTCCTAAAACAATCAGATTATCTCGTCAAGATCACAATCAATGCCAACGATGTAATCAACAACACCAAGTTCCTTTGCTTTCTCGGGAAGGAAATACCACTCGCAGCGGTACTTCTCTTTGTAAAGATCCTCATTGATCTTTGTCCGCGAAAGAACAAATGCCCTTGTCATTTCTTCCATCTCGCCAGCTTCAAAATCAATTCGATCTTTTGCCTTTGACATGTTATCGAATGCACCGGTATAGCCCTCGTGCATCAGATACTCGCAATGCGGCATCGTATACCGCTTATGCCCGGAAATTGCGATCAGAAATCCCATAGAGGAACATTCAGCAAGATTAACGGTGTATACGGGAGTCTTGCTGCAGATGATCGCATCGACCAGACCATAGCCGCAGATAACACTTCCACCAGGCGAATTGATATAAAGAATAATCGGCTGGCGCTCTTCGACCGGTTTGCCCTTGTCAAGTCGGTTGTATCTCAAAATGTGATACACGAGCTGGTCAATAACATCTTCGTCAACGTCGCTGTTCAGATACAGGTGGCGGTTCTTCTCGATATCTTCGATGTCAAATTTGTCGGCATAGCAGTAGTTATAATTGTGAGTCATTTCTTCTCTGTTCTTCTCTTCTTCCATGTTTCCTCCTACAGATGGACTACCATTCCTCTGAATGCACAGAGCACACGATAGGTTTTATCTTTTTTGGAAATGGCATCTTTCAGCTTTTCCGCGAGACATTTCTTGCTTTCCGCCTCTCCATGAACCAAGATAAGCTTTCCGCAGTTCAAGGAGCTTCCGTACTCCACAAGATCTTCATGTCCGGCATGACTGCTAAAAGAAGAGAGCGTGATGCAATCTGCGAGATTTGCAACGCGCTCTTTGTTGATACTGATGTATTTGTGTTCTCTATAGTTTTTAATACGATAAGATAGGTAAGAAGGGTTGTCTCCGGTATATCCGGAGAAGATCACCATGCTCTTTCTATCCGCTATATACTTTTTCAAATAGTTCACAACGCGGCCATTCGTACAAAAGCCGGAAGCAGACAAAATGATTTTTGCTCCGTTATCTGCAACGCACGCTTGTGAATCTGCTTTTTCCGAGATGAATCTCACGTTTCCCCATCTTTTAACGGACTCCCATAGTTCTCGGTCTGAATCCTCCAGAATTCCAGAATAAAGATCGCTGATATCGCAGCTCAATTTGGAATCTACGATGACCGGAGTCCTAAATTTTTCATCTTTTCCGTAGATAGAGTACAGTGTTGTAAGCATCTCTTGCGTCCTGCTAAAACTGAAACAGGGCAGAATAACGCTGCCGCCACGTTCAAGCACCGTGTTGATGGCGGATATCAGGTGATTGGTATCCTGTTCTCGCGTCTTTGTTACAGAACGCCTTGCATTTCCGTAGGTCGATTCCATCAGGACAACATCGTTATATCCAGACGGAATCTCGGTATCTTCAACATAGTGATTTTTCGTATGAAGAGCCCCTATATCAGAAGTATACAGAATTTTCTTCTTCTTTCCATCCGCCGTAAGGATCAGTTGAAGCTGCGCCGCGCCTACGCAGTGCGCGTTTGGCAGCCACTGAAAACTCACAACGTCATCCAGTTTATAGATATGGCGATATTCGTCATACTCATAAATTATATCGAGCGCCTCATATACGTCTTTCTCTTCGTAAATAGGAGAGTATTCTCTCTTGTATCTCTTGGAAAGCACTTTTGCTTCATCATTTAAGATATAGCAAGAATTTAAAAGGAGCGGCTTTATTACGGAAGCTGTTTTCCCCGTTGCGATTATTCTTCCTTTAAAGCCTTCTTTTACAAGGCGAGGCAATAGCCCAGAATGATCGATATGCGCATGAGCAACAAATACGTAATCAATCTCGGCTGGCTTAAAACGAAATCTGTCAGCATTGATTTTATAGGAATCAAGATAGCTGTTGCTCGATGATTGATGTAATCCGCATTCAAGAAGGATTTGGCGTCCGCCGAACTTTATAAGATACTGGGAACCCGTAACTTCATCTGATGCCTTTCCCGTAAAAAAGATCCCGTCGCCCTTCAGCTTCTTCGTGCTCATAGGCACAGCACCTCTACTTACTTAGCTTTTTGGCAAGTGCAGCGTACTTGTCTCCAATATATCTCTTGTTCATCGTGCGAAAGTAACTGGCAAGATTGCCGTTGCGATCCACATAACCGCGAGAAGTATTCCGAATAATACCCTTTTTAACCAGAAGATCGATCTCTTCTTTTGTGATTTCCTTAATTGTGATTACACATCCTTCAATAAATTTGCCTCCACTTAGAGCGGGAGGCTTACTCTCGGTGGCACTGAATTAAAGCACACATCGTTGGCTGCATGCCTACCCAGAACCATTGCAAGAAATTAGACCGTCGTCCCAACACAACAGTCCTACAAGATCGCATCCTCTCGGCCTACTGCGGTCTTTCCATATGGAGGCTCCTGAAGGGCTCGAACCTTCGACACACGAATTAACAGTCCGTCGCTCTGCCAACTGAGCTAAGGAGCCAAATACCCGCACCCCGTAGAGTATGCGAGTGTGATCTGGTTGCGGGAGCTGGACTTGAACCAGCGACCTTCAGCTTATGAGGCTGACGAGCTTCCGCCTGCTTCCACCCCGCAAAATATATAATGACCTGACGTGGTACGCATCATTGAGAGGCGTGTCTGGTTCTATGTAGAAATTGAGCATATCCGGCACAGCATAAGCCGTGCCGGCAGCTCCAGAGAAGAGAAAGATAGAGAAATGAGAACAGGTATACGTTTCTGTTTATATACCATATTACTAAAAATTTTTGAAGAACCTAAAACCCGCATGAATACTGGTTTTTTTGAGGATTTCAACTTTTAATTGCTGTGCGGAATCCTCTTTCTCTCCCTATCGTAAGCGCGACGATGTTCACGCTGACAATCATCACATCTGCAAGTTTTTGTGTTTTTCGCGCTGATACGGAAGTCTTTGCCACAATCGACACAGGTAATGATCTTGAATTCTTGCGGCACATACCCGGCGCAGTCCTTGCAATATTTTTTTGTGCCGGCCTTATTCCCGCGCATCAGAATCCCGCACTGCTGGCAGGCTACAATGTTCTCGCCTATATATTGCAGATAGATATACCCAAGATCTCTAAAATCAGATACAGCCATGGCGCAGTCCCCATCACTGTCGCAGAATGTAACACGAACAGAAAGATTGTCATTCTTCTTGGGCAGCTCGACAAGATTTCGAATGAACAAGTCGTTTATCATGAAATCCTGCTTGGCCTCGCTGACAGATACGTGCGCCATCTGGAATACATCTTTTGTTTTATATACCTGGTATCCGACCCACCCGTTGTTCTTTTCGCTTCTCAGATCTCCGAGTTTTGCCAGACAGAGGAAGGAGAACAAAACCTGCTGGTGCTGTTTAGACAATCCGCATCCGCTGATCGTATCGAGTTCCTGCTTTGTAATCGGAACGAAGTATTGCTGGAACAGATCATACTTGCCTGCCGATGCTGCAAGTGATTCAACATTTTCTTCCCAACGAAGCCTTCCTTTCCGATACAAAGAATAGTTCTCCAGGAGAAACTCATTCAGCGCTTTTTGAATTCGCGCTTTCCTGTAACCAAGCTCGTGGTAGTAGTATTTCGCCAAGATCTGTGCAGTCTGCCAAGCGTTATCTCCTACAGTCTTTTCACGCAGGCACTTCTCTGCGTACTCCTTCTCATTCAGAATAATTTTCATTGAGCTCCTTCCCGGCTTTCACCTCCGCCATCACATACGGTTCTCCGCAATATGTAAAATCATAAGCTTGCTCATCATCAATATGCTTCGGGAAATACATTGTACCGCCATGCTGTTCCAGAAGATTTTCGATGATTTGCTCGCCGGCAACGTCCCACGCAAATTGTTTGGAACCTTCTTTTCTGTAACAAAGATCCAAGACAATATCACAAAGCTCTTTCGCGTTTGGGCAAATAATATCTGCTTTCATCTTAAATCGCTTCACAAAGTCATCTTTTGTCTGTGGTAGTTCGTCTTCCGTAAGATACCCGTCTTTGCGAAGAAATTTCATGTACTGCTGCAATTGATGCAGGTACTCTGAATACAGATTGGATATTGCCTGATAGTCTTTCAGGCTGTATTCAACACCGGATTTCATAATCGTATAATCGAACTCATTCGGTTTCGGAAGCTGGCTATAGCCTTTGAATTCCTTCTCAAATAGCCAGCAAATCCGATTGACCGTGCATGGATTCATACCGATCTTTTTATCCGTGTCATAGTGGGAAAGGAAGTCGCTGACTCTTTTGATTTTAAATGTCTTCCCGCGAAGATCATCGATCGAGTAGATCCCAAGATGGGCAAAATTTCTACGGCAGCTCTTGTTGTTGCCTTTTATATAATCGTCGATCTGTTTGTTCAGATGTCCGTAAACATAGCGCATGAAGTACGGCTTATACGGAGCACATATCTTTCTGCACAGTATTTTATAGTTCTCGTCTTCGATGCCGTCGATATCCCGGTAAGAGAACCAGTATTTTGCCATTGGCTTGCATACGATGCCCTTGATTCTGTCGATCGTTTCCTGCTGGAATGCCTGCCCGCACATAATCCTGTATCGAAGTGTCTTGTATTCCTCGGATTCATGATCTTCAAATCCGGCACACATTTCGATCATGGAAGTCACATGGTTTGTGACGACGCCAATGTCATCGTTAAATGCTTTTTTGTTCCCTTCAACGATATCTGCTTCAGTCGGAATCTTCTTCTGCGCCTTCTTTTGCATGCAGATCAAGGTCCTTGAATTCAGCGTGTTCTTCAGAAGTACCGGGTCGTTCGTTGTGTAAACAGTATCCCCGTCCAGGTCAGCGCCGTTCAGCGCATCAAGCATGGTGTCCCATGCGTTTACAAGGCATGCTGTCTCAATGTAACGGAACCAGTACATTGTGGCATCCTCGCTGTTGACCTTCATCCTTCTGATATTGTGCATGGAGGTCATTGGCGCCCGGAAACAACTGATTTCTTCTGCACCACGGTCAATCCAGTATCTGTGATAGACTTCGCCGGCGCGAAGCAACCCGGTTACGGGAAGTCCGAACATGCTCTGGCAAAGAGCATACATATCGCCGCCGAGCATTGCAAAATTGGCGTTCAAACGGATGGAACCCTTCTTTGCGGAATCAATTCTCTTCTTAATCATGGAATGAATGTTTTTCCGCACGTAAGGGTCATCGATCATCTGCGGGCAGATCATCATGGCCTTCACATAGTCCGGAGAGCGGTAGATGGCTTCTCTTTCGTTAAGCCCCTGCCCACACAGAAACGCAAGACTCTTCCGATAATCGCCGCCGAGAACGTCGCAGATCTCATCAACCGTTGGCTGGCATAACGCAGCTACTTCGTCATCTGTCAAAGTATAGTCCTGAAGAAATTGATAGTTGCTGTCCCGAACATTTTCCAGTCGCTCCGGCGTATCCTTCGTGGCAGAGAACAGGTAGTGATTCTTTGCGCAGTTCTCAGCGTAGTCTTCCCAGCTATCATAACTGTCATAGAGTTTCAGCATGGATTCCGTCAGGATCATATCTGCCTCACGCAGATCTCTCCAGTCGCCCCATACATCCTTGACAAAGTAGCCGCCAGCTACCTTCTCCGCGAACTCAACGAAATCAAATGTATACAGCATCCCCTTCGTCCACGCATTTCTGCAATTAAAGCCCGAGAGCGTATGCTCCGGATCGCCATTCAGAAATCCGTTTATGCGCCGAGAGTAAGCAGGGGAGATCATACCATTTCCATCGGAAGCATCGTGTTCAATGTCGTACCCGTCTTCATATGTGAGAGCGGGTTCCCCATCAGTGTCCGTGTTGATGGTAATAACGTTATCCTTAAACTTCGTCATGCAGTCATGCACAACAATTACACCATTCGGCTGCGGGATCGGTGTGGACCCAGAGCATGTCAGTGCGCAGTATGCTTCGAATTTTGCAGGCACAAGCTCCTTTTCCATGTTGCGCCCATTGTCGATTCTCTTCCGAAGTTCCGGCCAGAGCTCGGCATTCACATAAACAATTGTACTTGTCTTCACGCCGCCGTTCGTTCCGAGAAGACGCTGAAACGTCACACCATTGATCTTGAATCCCTGGTTGGCACGGTCGTAGTCTTTGTTGCTGTCCATCACGATGCAGACATAATCCGGCTGGAACTGAAGCCGGTACAGGGCATTGTACAGGCTTCTGATCCTAACCTTGGTTTCTGCACTCTTCGGACGCTTCTTCTCGTTCTTAATGCTGCGCTGGATTTCCTTGACCTTCGCGTCGTAGTCCTCCACACCGTTGAGCTCGTCGATCCACCGAAGCATCTGGCTGTCATTCAGAGCAACGATAAGATCCGGATAATCGCGCATCGCAGTCTCAAGCGGGAGATTCAGATTCCAGTTCGCTCTCTTGAGCTGTTTCGTGTGTATTTTATAGATAAGTTTCTGAGCTGCTTTTTGTCTCATTCATCATCCTTCTTGAAAAAGTTGATTTATTCTTAATCCTGCGAAAAAATCTCCCAGATTATATGGAAAAGAAATTTCATCTGACTGGTTCCGTGGGCATCCGGATACCCGAAAACAGAAATCATTTTCTTCCCATGTTTTATGGATCATTTTTTGCTCGTCCAATTTCAAGCCTCTGGAGCAACATCTCTTTCTGCTCATCGGTCAGTTCTCGTTTTACACGAAACGGATTCCTTCCAAGTCGAAACGGATGGAGAGGACAGGCAGACACCGGGCAGAGTTTAACCTCGCTCGTCTGCTCGCAACAACAGTCGAGGCATTTGGCGCGGATCGCCTTAAGAGGTGAAGTAATATCAGCCATTTCCGTCTCCTGCAATTGAATTTCTAATATGTTCATCCCAATAGTGAATAGCATCCAATGCGCGTTCGATAGCTTCAATACGTTGCGCAAGCACTTCACGAAGCGGGCTTGTTGCTCTAAGATCCTTTAATCCAAGATATAAATCTGTTGCCATACAACTTAGGATTTCGCTTGCTTCTTTATTTGTCATCGTGTTCTCCTTTCGTATTCGCAATAATGTCGTTCCACCATCTGTCATCTTCTTTCTTCTGCGCACGAGCGCCGTCAAGAAATGCTGCCCAATACGCCATGTCAGAGCTGGCGTATTCTGCTCCCAGGCGATACTGTCTTTCTGCTTCAGAAAGGCTTCGCTCTGCTGATTCTATAACAGATTTAGTATTATTCATATGCAAATAAACACCTTGAAATAGGATTCACTTGGAATCCATTCTGTCTGCAGCCGGTCATGTTCAAATTTTAATAGGTCAACCACATGCTCTACTTTGAAGCAGTAGTCTGTCTTTCCGGATCTAATAGTTGATAAGATATCGTTTATGAATAGCATGTATCGAAAATACTCGGACTCTCCAGTATATGTATAAGAAGTTTTCTCAAAAGAATATCGTTTCATATTAAACCGTTTATCTGTTCGTGGTTCAGTTTTCGATCTCAACCAATCAAACACAGTCTGCCATTGTCTGTTGTCGAGAGATGGCAAAGACTTATTGAGTTCCTCGAATTGCTTGGACGTTAGATTCACGCGGTTATGTTACCTCACTTTCTTTGATTGCAGCTAAACGAGCTGCTTCGTTCCAACAATGAATAGGGGATGGGCAAGCACAGGAGTGATCTGTGGGCATCCAGATCATTCTGGCTCAAAGCCCGGAACCCAATCCGGTTCCGCTATGAGGATTCTACCACATAGAAATCCGAATGTCAAGAACTTTATTCTTTTGCGAATAAAAAAACAGGAGAAACTGCCATGGCCGATAAAACAGAATGCCGTGATCGGCAGCATGGCAGCCGGTGCTTTGTAAATGAAATGCTCAGCAAGCAGAGATCGGATCTCGATCGGCTGCTTTCTTTCTTTTTCTTTATATATTTCTTTTTTCTTTCTTTTAATAGTAATATATAAATATAGTAATATAAGTAAGATATATCTGACAGTAAGAATTCAGTAAGATATAGTTTACTGTTAGAAATAAAGTAGGATATAGATTACTGTAAGAATAGAAGTAAGATATAGATGACTGTAAGAATAAGATATAGTTTACTAACAGACATAGTTTACTTTAGTACAAACTAAATTTATTCACTAATTATCTTATTACTATTATGTATTATCTAATTCGTTCATAAATTTAGTTTGTATCGCGCCGTTTGTGACCAAAAGAAAATTTTGTCTCACAGAAAGAAAAATCAATTCTGTCAAATTTCAGAACTTTTTTGGCAAAAACCAAGACCATATGGCAATTTGTCTATTTTTCACAAACAGCGAATGATATGCGCCATGGGATGGTTGTTTCGGCGCGTCAGATGATCCTGGCGCAAGAAATTCACGCAGCCAGATTACACATCTTTTCGAGAGCAAAAGCAATTTGAATATTGGAATCCTCAATCTGTGGGAAGTTGAAAGCCTGTACAAAAAATCTGTGTCCAGGATGACAACTTCTCATTTTTTGCGGTTCTGATCTGAACGTCGGAAACCAATTTCGATGAAGTGTCTATCTGTGGTGACTGCGGGAATAGAAGAGTTTATTGCCGAACATGAGATCCGGGGAGAGAAAGCAAGCGGGAAAGGGAATGATGGGGTGGAGATTTGTGTGAGTGATGAAGAACACATGCCCGCCTGGCTTCCTCCAGATCAGCCCTACATTATGTAAACCAACCCCCCTGTTAGAGAGATCTAACCGCCCTCCCTCCTGTAACTACAGAAACCCGCATAATCTGCAGTTTAGCAAGCTAAAGAAAAACGACCCTGGCCGATTCAAATTGCATAAAATCGAATTGTGCAAAATATACAAGAAAGCAATCTTTCGCCGGATCTCAAAATTTCAAAATTTTGAACTTTTTCGGCTGTCAAGCAAAAAGCCTTGACAGAGCCTTGAGCTGTCAAGTAAAAAGACTTGACAGTCCTAATTTCCAACTGTCAAGTAAAATCCCTTTACACCCCTGAAATAGTCTTTCCTGGCACATTCTTTTTCTGATCTTTCCCGCCGTGTTAACCGTCAAAAACGTATCAGCAGCACGACAACGGCGGACGCATTTTCCGCGCATTATAATGTATATATCATTCTAACGACTTGATTTTTTCTTCAACTGCTAATTTTATGAATGTATTCAGCGGTAAACCGGCTTTATTTGCGGCGTTTTTCCAAATTTCATAACTTTTAGGCTGAACATCCAAAGGAATCCTTTTCTGATTTTGCTTTTTGTATTCAAGATCATAATTCTTTTTATCGAACTTTTTCGTTTCTTTTTCCATGAAAAAATCCTCTTTTTTAGCAATTTCAAGAACAAAACTCCGTACACAGCGCACATTGCACAAAAACTCCGTACGTATTTTGTGCATTTTACCACTTGCGAAACTCCGTACGGAGTGTTATATTCTAGCCACGATCAAACCACGGCACCGCAATCCACTCCACCGGGGAACGCGGGCAACAGTCCAAACGGCCGGAGCCGTTCCGGGTTAAAAACAGCAACAGTAACAAGCCTTCAGACCGCCGCAAAAAGGGGGATAGACAAGCGGCCGGGAACCTTGACAATTTAATAGCGATTCCTTGAGAAAAGAAACTCCGAAAATGCGGCACGTTGACTTGTCCGTGACAGATGCGCAAAAAGGGAAGTGGTGACAAGGAATGCATACCAAAGCAAAACCATTTTAGCACTGAAAAGAGCACTTTTCAAGTGTTGTTTTGAGTGCTAAAGCACTACAAAAAGGGGGTTTACTTATGTCTCATTCTATCACCGTCAAAACACTGTCTGAAGCATGGAATCTTGCGAATCAGCTTTTCCCGTCTGACTACGAAAAAGACGCGGAATGCAGCGAGCGCGCCGGATATCCGATCTACCGCAGTACATCCAAAGTTCTAAAAAATGCGTGGTACAACTACATTTGCGATTTGGGGAACCGTCTCGAACTCAATCTGTGCGGCGAGAATTGGGAAAGCACCACGATTAACATTAATTTTGAAACGCGGGAAGAGCCGGCCACGGCAAAGGAAGAAAAGCCCGCCGAAACTACGAAAATCCTGTATATCGGGCTGAATGACCAGAATAGCAAGCGCCAGGAAATCAGCACAATCGACGCTTTCAAGATTGTTTCCCGCGTATTGCGCGAAAAGTGCGGCGGGGCGACAATCACGCAAGCCACGGGCATTTATACACATGAAGATGGAACGATTGTTGAAGAAACTACATTGCGCTGTGAAATTTTCGGGGCGACTCTTGAGACTGTCACGGAGGCGGCAAAAATGCTCAAGCTGATTTTGAATCAGGAAAGCATTGCACTTTCCGAAGTCGTGACGAAATCAACTTTTATCTAAAAAACATAGGAATAAAACTATAGGAGGAAAAAACAATGAAATCTTTCAATTTGCCTTGCTACGATTCCCACAACTCTTTCTATGGGAAAGCCCTTGTCATTGAGCACGACGGGGAAATCTATCTCAGATCCTACAACACAATCGTCTGCAAGCTGGATAAATCCGGCCACTTTCGGCGGCTTTGGGGTGGATATTCCGCCACTACCATGCGCCATGTGAACAGCTTTCTCATGCACTACAACATGGAGGGAGGCGGGAAAAACTGGTGGACTGCGCAGCCCGTGGCGTAAATCGGGCAAAATTCCGGAAAACCGGCGCGGACTTTTTGACGGACTTTTCCCCGCGAAAACAACGGAAAATCCGATCCCACACAATCAAAAATCAGAAAATCCAGGAGGAAAAAACTATGGAAAAGATGCGCAAATTCCGAAACATTGAAAACGGCGAAGTCTTGACGCTGGAAGAATTGCGGGCATGGTTTACCGCATGGCTGGAGGAAGACGCGAGCCAGGAAGAGCGGGAAATTTATGGCGGGAAAAATGGATTCGGCTATTATCTCAACAACTGCATGACGTACAATAATGGAACTTTGGAGGAGGTTTAACCATGGAAAAAATCACGAAAAAGGCATTCCTGGAAACTTTGACGGAAAATCCGACTACCTTGATTTGGAACACGCGCAACATCACGGCGGAAACCGTCTCAAACAAGCTGGACAATCTGCACCTTGACGGCGTGTTTTTGGAAGAACGCACGGCCACGGCTCGCGCCACGTTCGTGGAATTTACCGGCGGCAGCCGTCTCTACCTGAACAGTCCCGGAAAATATGAATACTTCAAGCACACCGGCCTTTCCGGCGAATATATCGCCGTGAAACATACGGAAACTTTGAGCGACGGCGAAGACTGGACAATTTGGACAGTGTATCTTGTCCACAAAACGCCGGAAAATATCGCGCTGGAAAATCTGTATAACGATCTCAAATCCGGCGAACGCTACGGGGAAGAGCTTCACAACGTGCGCTTTCCGTGCTGGTGGTGGGTGCTGAGTTACGATCCCGTCAAGCGCCTGTTCCGCTGGAGGCACTACGGCGAGAGCGCAAACAGCGCCACGATGGAAGATTTGCGCTGGATTCTGTCGGAAATTTTCGATACCACCGCGCTGGAATTTATGAAAACATACATCAAACAAAGCGCTTCCGCGCTTGCGTAAAGGAGGAAAATTTCATGGAATGGCATTGCATTGAAAGCAAATTTGTAAAAGAAATCTACGGCTTTTACATCTTCCGCGAAGTGGACAGAATGCGGGACGATCTCGGAAAATTCCACGGAAAAGCCAGGGTGTTTTATGCGGTATACACGGAAATGTCCGGCGATATGCTGGAAAGTTTCAAGACGCTGAGGGCGGCGGAAAAATTCATAAAGGAGATTTGAACATGGAAAAAATGGTGGAAATCGTCTGCACCATGGAGCAGCTTGAAACGATCAAGACGGCGCTGAAGTTTGAGCGCGAACGACACGCCGCCGAATGCTTTGCACGGCGGAAAAATCCGAACGATACGAAAACCGGAAAATATCTTGCTTCCGCTATGGAGGCCGTGAACAACTGGAAATGGAGGGCTTGACATGCTGGAAAGATTGACAAGTTGCGGCTTTTGCTTTCTGAAAAGCGCCGGAGAATCCGGCGCGATCTATGAAAACAAGTTTACCGGCCTTTGGGTTCTCTACAACTTCAAGACCGATACATACACCGTTCTGGAGGGTTGACCATGCTGGAAAAAATCAGAAAATTCTTCAATTCCGACTTCATCCGTGCCCTTGCAAGAGGCATGAATGCAGCCCATGCAGCGCAGTTCACGTTTCTGTAAAGACAGAAGAAAATAGTCCTTGACATATGTAAATAACTGTGCTATTGTAAAGGCACATCAGAAAATTTGATAGACCAGGAGCGCCGGAACGCGGAAAAATTGAATTTGACGAAGAGCCGGACAGTTTCCGGCGCTCTACTGAAAGGAGAAAATGAAAATGGAAAAGTCTGTTCATATCAACATCGACGGCCACGAGATCAGCTTCTACAATCGCAGCGAGGGCACCCGGAACGGCTTCCGCCATGTGTCCAGCATGTTCCTTGACCATGAGCACATCGGCCAGGGCACCGTGAACTATCTGAACCGGACTTGGGAGTGGTACAGCTTCCAGACTTCCATGATCCGCGCCGTGGAAAATCGGATGGACGAGCGCCAGGACAGGCTGGAGAGCATCTACCGCCGCAACAACGGAATCAAGCGCATGACGGCGGCGAAGCGTGGAGAATTTGAGAAAATTCTGGACGCTGACAGAACCATGCAGCTCTACCGTGACACGATCAAAAATCTGAAGGAGGTACTGCATTGATTACTTACAGTCTGGATTGGGAAATGCGCGACGGAGCCAGCGGCAGCGAGCACTACGCCGACGAGCTGGAGGCGCTGGAAGAAATGGAAGAGCTGACCGCCGATCCCGGCGTGATCTTTGCTTCCGTCGTCAAGACAGAGACCTACGGCGGCATGGTGCGGGACGTGACCACGATCCGCGAATTTGAGAGGGGAGAATAACATGGAAAAATTCAAGACGATCTCCGAGCTTGAAATCCTCAATTATGCGTGGCTGGAAGTCTTGAAGAAATACCAACACGCAGAAGAGCGAGCCAAAAGCCTGTGGGCGCTTGGAAAATCCGCGCCCATTGCGGAGGCCCGCATGGAAAAACTGAAAGCCCAGGAACAGGAGCTTCACGACGCGATCCTTGAACTGGAAAAGACGATGAAATAACTATTTGATTGGAGGAAACGGAAAATATGAAAAAATTCTACCGCATGGCGGTTAAAAATATCAGAACCGGAGAGCGCGACACTTATGTGTCAGAGAGGCAGGGTGCCGCCCCGACAGGATGGAAATGCACGGGTATTTGCGGAAGTTTTGAGCTGCCGGACGGTGAGAATTTCGATTTTGCGTGGCAAGCCAGAAAATTTGTCAATAAAACGAATATTTGATAGGAGGAAAACACATGGAAAAGAAAAAGGTTTTCAATATTGTGTTTCGTGATGACGATGAAGACTGGCAGATGATGCTGGTGACAACGGAAGAAAAGACGGCGGATGAAATCGAAAGTCTGATTGACTACTACGATGAAGTCAACGGGAGAAACATGGGCGATTATTCTCCGGTAGATATTATGGATGATATCGTTGAGGCAAATCCCGGATGGCAATGGTATGACTTTGAGTTTGATGTGGACAGAAGAAGATAAAACAATCTTTTGATTTGGAGAATTGGACATGAACAAGAAAACATTTTATGTGTTCACGATCTGCGAAAACGGAAAATTCTATAGCTACGCAGACGCGATCCAGAACAACAACGATCTCGTTTCCATCTTTGGCGGAATCAAGAATCTGCATACGGCAAACGCCTGTGATACCAGACGCCAGGCGGATGAAATTGCGAAGGACTGGAATGAACAGTACAGGAAGAACGGGACATATTTGTTCCAGTGAAATGGAGGGTTTGGAAAATATGGAGCTTGAAATCTTTACCGGCAGCAAAGAAGCGCCGAAGACCTACGGCGAATTTATGGACGCATATGAGACGGAAATCGACGTGCTGGAAGTTTTCGACAAGAGTGGCACGGAGATCGAAGACGGTGTGGAGATCCCGCTGGGAACCGCTGTGATCGGCTTTTCGAGGCGCGGCGGCTGGTTTGATCTGGAACTTGATATTTAAGGAGGACGGAAAAAATGACGATCACGCGAGAGATTAACGGCCAGACAATCGAGATCGAACTGACGAGCCAGGAGCTTTACGAGGCGTATCTGGAAAAACAGAACGAGTTTGACCGCCAGGATATCGAAGATGTGTTTAACGGCTTCGATGATGATGAACTGGAAGATATGTACGGCATGACGAGAGCGCAGCTTGAAGAGAAGATCCCGGAGCTTGCCCATGAAATGCGCCGGAACATCGACAAGTACGATATGTCGTGGCAAGCGGCCAGAGACGAGGCCATTGCGGAAAAACTGTAAAGGAGGATCGGAAAATATGAAGACCATCGAAGTGACCGTGGAAGTCAAGCGCCGTCTGTGCCAGGAGGTCGAGCTGACCGATGAAGAGTATGAGGCTTTTATCAACGGAGAACTTGACGAACTGGACATTGACGAGATCGACCTTGCCGAACAGTTTGACGAGTGCCGCACCTGCGGCAGCAACGACTGTTGGGAGGAAACGGATTATTCGATCTGTGATGGTGCTACCGGCGAGACGATTGTGGCATGGAACGATTGATCGTCAGAGCGATCTAAAACAGTCCATTAAGTTCTGAGCGTGGGGCTTTTGCCCCGGTTGGAAAATATAAATGAGGAGGGTCTTCCATTGGTCAAAACAAATGATATCCACGAGCTGTGTGTGGCTTTCAGAAAACTTGGCAACCAGGAGTTTCAAGTGTTCGAGTACATCTATGCCGATTGGCAGAAACGGTGCTTTATGAACTATTCAGAGATCGGAAGAGCTGTTCACGTCTGCCCGTCTGCAGCCCGCAAGGCAGCTCTGAAACTGATCGAGTATGGTGTTATCGGAAAATATGAAGACGAGCTTTCCGGAAAAAGCTTTCTCTTTGTCCGCGCCGACTGGATGGAAAATCTGACGCAGAGCACAAAGGATCTTCCGAATCCGCATGAGGGAATTAAGCGTCCGAGAAAAGAAAAAGAACAGGAGGGATAAACGTGCTGACCAAGAAAGACTTTGACTACATCAAAGATGTAGCCAGCCGGGAAGATTCCTTTGATTGGGATATCCCAAACGGCTATATCCTGTTTCGGAAAATCGGTATGACGGTTTGCCGTCTGAAAAAAGGAACATGGTACACCAAGCACGTCAACTTCTGGAAAGAACTGAGCTACACGCAGCTCATGGAAAAATTGAGAGAACAGGAATGGGAGGAAGACAAATGAAATGGTATGAGACGATCAAACCGGGCGGCGTCAGATTCTGGTGGACGCAGCGGGACAAGCGCGGCGTGTGCTACACAGTCAAATACATGGAGCTGTCCAGGAAGTTCAAGCTTCTGATTAACGACAGCTTGGAAAATTCCATGATCTTCAACACACTGAGCGAGGCTATGACAGCGGCCAGCAAGCTCTGGAACAACGGATGAATGGAGAATTTGAAATGAAATATGCGCGTGATTTGAAGGTCGGAGATAAAGTCAACGGCTATATGTATGGATGGATGACCGTCAAAGAGATCGAGAAACAGAAGTTTCAAGTAAAAGTTAAGTATGACACAATGTTTGGAGCCAAGTATATGGCCTATCTCGCGGACGATCCTGTGGAAAGTATATGAGATGATTATTTGATTGGAGGAAATAACGATGAAATATATCAATGATAGAGATTTTATGAAAGAACTGCTTCCGATCCTTGCGTCCTGCTTCGGCAGCGACTATGCGCATTATATTGCAAGGAATAATGACTTTTACTTTGCGGTCAAACAGAATGTGGAAGAAACGAGCGCATGGCGCGACGAAGGTTATTACACCGATGATGATATTCGACTGGCTGTTGGCCGCACCATCATGGAAAAATACAACATCGAATACTGAGTGGAGGAAATGAACATGCTGTTGAAACCTTCGGATGATCTGGAAATGATCGTGTGCGGCGCTCATGTGGCCGGCTGCATGGAACAGAATTGTCTGATCGACACGGGCACCGACATGGAACTTATGTGGTTCCTGGTTGAAATCTACTACGAATACTGCAAGAACGATGATCTGAAAGAGAGCTTTGCCGAGTACGCAGAGCGTCGTCTTCTGGAAAATTTCAAGATTAATTAAGGAGAATATGAACATGGAACTTTTCGTCGTGACTGACAACATCGTGCAGAACTTGTTCACGGAGCCAAGATACTACACAGAGGCGATTGACGCGACCTACATCGTCGGTATCTACTCCACGAGAGAACAGGCTGTGAAGGAAGTCGAGCGCTTGGAAAAACTGAGAGACGATTCCGGCGATCCCGATATGTTCGACCGGCACTACTACTGTGTCCAGACCTTCAACCTGGATGAGAACTATTCGATCAAATAAAATGCAGATTTGATAGGAGGGCAGCATGGAAAATTTCACCGAAGATGAAAAGTTTCTTTTGAGTGAAGGTATTATCGCTCTGATTCAAAAAGCGAACGAGGCAGAAATGCTTGTGTGGGACAAAAAGACACATGAAGCGATTGATTCCTATATCACAAAGCTACAGGCGCTGAACACAAAAATTTGCGACATGATGAAATGAATGCAGAGCACACCGGAAAATCCGGTGTAATGCAGCCGAAGACCGTTACAAGCCGGTTGTACTGGAAAATATGAATGGAGGTTTACCTATGAGCAATCGAATCCCGAGAAACGCAAGTCGTTTGGAAGTGACCTGGCTGGTCGATTCCAACGCCTGTCCCGCCGGAACTACCACGGAGGTCTGGAAAGACGAGTTCGGCTGGCATGAGCAGATCGGCGGAAAATACTACAGCGTTTTTCCTGAGCATCTGCGCAATGAAAACGTCTGCAAATTCAAGGTGATCGCATGATGGAAAATACGATGAACATTGAACCTGCGTCCATTCTGAGCTTGGAACAGTACATAAATGTACTCCACGATCGCATAGAGAGCGATCCGTATATGGAAAGCGCATACACCGTAGAGGACAGACACAAACTGTCTGGCATCCGCGAGGCGCTGGGGCTGCTTGGCATCCACCTTGTCGAGAATGAGCATGGATATATCGAATGCGTGAGGGTGTTCTGATGGAAAATATGGACAATATCATTACGACTTACGCGCCGGAAACGGACATGACTTTCATCCTGGAGGATGACGAGTTTCACACAAAGGTGATCGGTTGGTACTACGGCGAGCCAAACGCATGGGCAACAAAGCTCTTCGCAGGAAAACTTGAAGCCACATACAGTAAACCAAAGAGGTGGAAAACATGAAATATCCTATCGAATTGAACGGCTGGTCTCTGCTGGATGTGGATTCCATGGAGTATTACCGCGAGACGCCGGAAGGTCATGAGTTCATCGACATGACATGGCTTGACACCACGGAAGAAACCGACAAGTGCTACGCCGTATGTACAAATGTGGAAGAATCCGTCAACTTTGACGAGGCAGAATACGAGTTTGTTGATCTCCACCACACAGACAACTACTGTATCTCCGGCGTCGTGACCAAAGCGGAAGCGGAAGAAATCATTTTGAGCTATATTTCCAAAGCAAATTAAAAAGCAGAAGAAAAAAACTCTTGACAAGCGAAAATAAATCGGATAAAATGAACATGGGTCAAACAATTGGCCTTGATTACAGGATGCAAAAAGCAAAAGAATAAAACTAGACTATTGAAGGAGGATTACCATGGGCTGGGACAGCTACCACGTTTATGGAAAAATTGATCGCAAACATGAGTGCGATCTTGCCAACACCTGGGACACGGAGGAAAGTTCCTGCAAAGTTCTGAAATCGGCCATGCGCGGCAGCACCTACTACGCAGCCTGTGAGTACACCGATAAGAAGACCGGAAAAATCGAGCGCTTCGGCGCTGTCTGTCTCACCCAGGTGGATACCAAGGACTACTTCAATTTCTACATCAAGAAGATGGAGGAAAGCGTTCATCCCTACTACTACGATTGCCCGATTTCGATCCTTGACCTTCTGGACGAAACCGAAAGCGAATCGGCCAACACATGGCGCGAGAACTGCCGGCTCAAAGCGGCGGAAAAATCGAAAAAGTCTTCCGCCCTTGGAAAACTTCCCATCGGCTCCGTGATTGAGTTTGAACTGAACGGCCAGACCTACCGTGCTGAGAAGTGCGCTCCTGCCTACCAGTTTAAGACGCCCTGGTGGAGCACCGGCAGCCGCTACATCAAGAAGAACCAGATCCCGGAAAATTTCCGGGTGATCGCCTGACAGGAGGATTGCATATGCCAGATATCGTTTCTACCTGGATGGACGGACACGAGCTGAAGACCGAGTACGACATTGAGTACATCGATGATCTCAATGCGTGGGATCTTGTTTGCTCTGACCGGCACCCGGCTCCGTGGGAACTGTACAAACACAGGAGAATGGAAGATTTCAGTGATGCCATGGCATGGTACGTTACCGCCATGCTTGCCGAACACATCTTCGATGTGAAGATGATGGAGTCCACCTACCTCGATGGAAAACTTGTGCGCGAGCGCAGCTTTGATCTTCCCTCAACCTTCAATTACTATCTGTCTGACGCCATCAACCGGAAAATGCGGAAAGAAAACCAGCGTCTGTACGACCAGCACAAGGAAGACAGCTCCTGGATCGCCGATGCCACGGAGTTTCTTGGAAAATATAACATGAAAAAATTCGAGGAGTTCCGGAGCAACAAAGTAAATTCGGATTTTACTTGACAAAATCAAACATGATTTTCATTTGGAGGATTTGATATGGATTCCTGGATTGATGCCTTCGTGAAGGCTTACGAGGAAGAACAGCAGAGGCTTATCAAAGAGGTTGATCCTGCCGTAGAGCTTGGCGCTTGGAAAAATCCATATGGAAAGATCTGTGAGTTTGAGGGCTCCCGACAGGTTGCCGTCATTTATTACGGAACATGTCCTCATTGCGGCGAAGAATCCGCAGTCAGTTTCAGGTTTGGAACATATGCCGATCCGGAGTACCCGCCGTTCTGCCCGGAGTGTGGCCAGCAAGTGAAGACGATCATGCCGAAACGATAAGGAGAACTTGAATGAAAGTTAAAGAATTTCTTTCTCTGTGGGCGGATAATCCGAGCATCAAAATCATGCAGATGCCGATCAAAAAGATCGACAAAAACAGCAACCCTGTTCATAGACAGACAGCTCTCGTTTCGGAACTTTTGAAATCCAATCAGAACTATCTGGATTTTGAGATTGCTTACTTCCTGATGGATGACGATCTGCTGATCGTCGTCTGCAAAGCAAACGAAGAGCAGGAAAGAAAAACGGTCGATGCCTATCTTGAAGGCAGATGATTTGGAGGATTTGATATGGAATATCCGGTGTTTGAGAAAACGGTTCTCATAGAAGGTGACAATTTCATCATCCGTAGAATATCGCAAGAGGACTTTGAGAAATATCTTCGGTTGCTATCGGAGATTCAAGAAACAATTAGTAAATGAAATATGACTTTTATCGGAGGTGGAAAATTTGATTACCGCTAAAAACATTGAGCGCTTGGAAAAAATCGTTTCCCATTACGCTATGCAGGACTATAAACAGGCCAATCCCAAGCGGAAATTCCGTAAGGATGGAACCATAATCCATCATCCGTATTCGCTCTCCGATGAAACCAATGAGGCCAGAGAAATCCTGGCGATCGCAAAACGTCTTGTAGGGGCCGACGCCATCGGCGGCCCGCAGGAGGATCGCGTAAAGGCATACCTGCTGCGCCACAAGATACTATTCGATCTGTGAGGTGGAAAATATGACACGCATTGAGAAACAGATTGTGTTGGACGCGCTCGGCTATTACGTCCACGCACAAGAAGATTATATCAAATCAATTGAACAGGAATATGGTGATAGACCAGATATCGCATTCCATCGCGCTCATGTAAATACGGCAAAGTCCGTTATGAGTTATTGGAAAAACGTAATCGACGAGCCGTGCGGTACTGTATATATCTGATTAAGAGGCAGAAATATGAAATTCTATATCGTTGCTGGTTATTGCATTTTCAAAGAGATTGAGCGGGATTCTCTGGAAGATGTTCTTGCCTGGATCAATACGCGCCAGCTTGGAAAAATGGAATATCACATCTTCACCGGATATCCGTACACATTTGAGAACAAAGTTTATGAACACCTGATCTGAAAGGAGAACAAATTGGTACGAGAGATTAAAACAGTCCACGATGCGGCACAGGAGTGGGTGCGTGAAATGAATGCCTACCCTTATGATATGATTGCCAAACTGATGGCCAACGATCCGGACGAATGGCACGAGGTCACAAAGCCGTCTGTCGGAGACCGCGTGTATGTCTACGGAAAAGACAGTGGAGAAATCACCGGCGTGGAAGATCTGGATGACGAGCAGGTTTACACCGTCGAGCTGGATTCCGGCGATCTCGCGGCCTGCAAAGAGGATGACTTTGAACTGGAATTCGACGATGTTCTCCCCATGTGGGGAACGCTTTGGAGCTTCGGAGATTCCTGTGATGACTGGTGGCTGGAAGAAGACAACGGCATCGAGCTTATGTCCCGCTGTGGATTCCGTGTGTTCCAGTCGGATGATTTCGGATACTTCTTCGGCATCGACGGCGCCGGCTACGACTTCTACGAGTCGCACTGGATTCCGCTGTACAAAGCTCGCGGCCTCAAGTGGCACGAAGTAGAGGACACCGATTGATTCGTTGTAAATACAACATACAACTTACAACAAGGAGGAAATGATCTTGGAAATTTCCATGTGGAATATCGAAGCAATGACCGGCTATCAGCCGAAGACCACCTTCTGGATGGATTTCAGCATTGCCGATAAGTTCGGCAAAGGAGCCGTCCTGGATACCTATAAGAGAGCTTTTGAGAACTGGAAAGATGATCCCGTCTATCTCACAGAGCTTGTCATGGTGCTCAACTGGAAGCTTTGGGAACACCACGATGCCGGAGATACTGTCCTTGCAGAAATCTACGACAAGCTCTGGAGCGAAGCGGATGAATACGCCATGGACAATCTGTCCGGTGACGATCTCAGTTATTACCTGAGAACAACGGATTAAAGAAAGGAGATTACATTGGAAACCTTTACATTCGATGCTTATATGTCCTATGGAGACACGGAGAAAACCACCTTCGAGATTGATATTGATCCGCGAGACCATGATCTTGCAAAGTTTCTGCGTCCTGCCATTGTAAAAAAGGTAGGTGCAGAGCCTGTCTTCTGCAACGATCTTACAGGGGAACTCTGGATGTTTGATATGAAGCTGGGCGACGGTCTGTGGCTTGAAAACATTCACCCAAGCAACGATCTGAAAACAGTCCACGCCGGACTGTATAACGCGGAGCACTATCGCCCTGCTGATTGGAACACAATTCCAACCGTGCCGATTAACGAATAGGAGGAAGCAATGTACATACACCTGAAAGACGGAACTGGTCGTCTGATTGATAACGACAATGCCGAGCGCGAGCTGCGTGACATGCTGGAGGAATACTGCGGCAAGGAAGCGCTGGACTGCCTAGATTACGTCCTGGATCTCAAGACTGATGAGATCGAAGCAAAACTTAGAGAGCAGTATGAAGACGATGGTGTTATCGGTTGATAAAAGGAGGATTTTATTATGAAAATCGTTGTCGATCTTGATGAATTGGAAGGTAAATTCATGTATCACATCGTAAACGAAGATGGAGAAACTGAGATTTCTGGACAGGGCAGGACGGAAACAGAGGCTTTCAAAGAAGCACTCGAAGATTATTACGATTGCTTTGTAGACTAACTATTTCACGGAATAAGGAGGTTATATCTATGGATAATTTCGTTTTGAAAGCATTGAAAGCTTTAAAATGGCATGATGAGCGACCGGGATTTGATGGGGTGGTCAGGCATTCTACCGGAGTTGACGATGTTTCCGTTTGTGGTACGAGAATCTATATCCGATATGATGTAACGGCCAATATTTCCATTAAAAACGGAATGGATGATGGGACTTTTAGTGTCTTGGTTCAATTTCCAAGTAATAATATTATCAAGGAAACGGTCGGCTCTTTTGAATCAGGGAAGAAAAGATGCGAAGAGCTCAGAGAAGAGTTCTGGAACAAGTGGTATAAAGAGATTGAAAGGATGTTCGCATAATAAACGAAGTGGGAGACTGAATATAACAGTCGATAAGGAGGCTTCTATGGCAAGTAAGAGAAACGCAAAATTCCTGGACGCACAGAACTTCCTGTTTGAAATGCGTCAAAGTTGGCTCCACAGTACGGAGCGGGCGTTAAGGCACGAGGCCGAGAGCGGAAAGGATACCACTTATTATTTCCTGCTTGGACGCAGCGATGCCCTGTTGCATGCTGTTGAGATGGCAGAAGATTTCGCCGCCGGCCAGTACGCTGTAAAGTACGAATAAAATTGTCATTTCATCACGATATTAAATAGAAAAATAGTGCTATTTAACACGTTTTTCTATGGGAAAAGTGTAAGATATTACATATTATCCGAGTTTCTAAAACATAGATTTAGAGATGGCAATTATTGTTCATTGAATTATGTAAACTTTGGTGCTACCCTGTTCCTGTGAACAACCATTCGTATCACGAGAAAGGGGATAAGACCATGAAAGTTGTTTACACATTCCGGCGCGATCAGAATGGGGAAATCCTTGCGATCCCAGGCGGTAGCTATAAGGACGCAGCCGATGCAGGAAGTCTACGCAAGGCACTCCTGTTTGCCTTGCTGTGGGCGGTCGGCAGCAAGGCGGGTCAACTTGATACTGCGGACAAGGCGGAGTATCTGGATGGATTTCTTTACCCGGATTGCGACGCGCCTGTGGACCTGCGCTTTGCCAGATCCTCCAACAAAGATGAAGTTACCGCCGTCGTGGAGGAGGACTGCAATCTGGAGCAGACAGCCAAAGAGCTTTTCCGCTTCGCCGATACTTACCGCCAGAAGATCTATCTGAACCTGGATTTCATGGAGAAGGTGATCGAGTGCGACATGATGGCCGGTGATTATCTGCGCCGTCTGGATGAAAAAGATGGCAGCCACGGACGCTATCAGAAGTTCTATCTCATGCGCTGATCCGCCAGCGGAAAAAGAAAATAAAAAAATAAGAATAAAACTATTGACAAACCAAAAACGGTTTGGTAGAATACAGGAGGGTCGAACAAAGGCCCTCCAAATAAGAGCATAAAAGCAAAAGAATAAAACTAAAATACATAAGGAGGAAGTCATGGAAAGAGGATATGCTTATGGGATGCGCCTGCGCGGCTTCAGCCCCGGCGCCCAGCCGATGGGGACTTTTCTGGATCGTATGCAGGATGATTCCGGCAAGTATTATGACATCCTGATCTACTCCGTTCCGCTGAAAGAGGAGACGGCCAGACAGTACGACCTGGACTTCCTCGGGAAAGCCGTGACCGAGTGGATCATTCAGTAAGGAGATCAGAATGGGAACCATATGCAGAAAACTGAATATGGAATGGACATGCAATAATTGCAGATACCGAAAGCGAGGATCACTGCGGGCACCTTGCCGGTGGAGCATAGGCTGCCTGCGCAGCAACGGCTGGTGTTATGAGTTCAAACCAAGGCTGTCCCTGCTGTTTGCCGAGCTATTTCACGCGAAAAGATAAAACACGAATTTGATGTGGAGGAAGAACAAATGGTTCTTATTGATAAAGAAGGTTGGGAGCGTTGCAAAGAGAATAATCAGGATGGTTATGGCAGTGCAGTCATTCGGTATGCAGAGCGTTGGGCTAATCTTATGGAGGCAAAAATTGCGGATGGCGCAAAGCTCGAAGAAATCGCCGATCGCACGTCTCATGAGGCCGACACCGAGGGAATTACCGGATTTATGTATGGTTGCGCAGTGAATATTCTGGCGCATGTGTGGGAGCGTGGCGACCAACTTAGACGATGGCATAATAGGGAATACGGATATGATGGAGATGGGACTGTTAATCCTGCCGTTCTGACAGTCTGATAAAACGCGAGATTTATAAGGAGGAGACATGAAATTAGTATTGCGGATTCATTTTTATACAGACGGAGACTACTGGATTCGTAATACAGACAATCTGTTTGATCCGCATTGCTCCATGTATAAAGGTGCGGAAGTCCAGTACCAGCACGAGGAAGAGAGGGATTTCGGCGAGCTCTGGTTTGTCCTCACCTGCGAGGGAGAAGCAAACGCCTGCCGCTGGGCAGCTCGTGATCTGATGGAAGCGCTGGCCGTTAATTTCAGCGTAACTCAAACTCATTACTGGCTAGTCAAAGATCTTTATGATCTTGTCATCACACCGAAACGAGACTTCCTATGGAGCCGTGAAGATATAGATCGTTTCTGGACAATAGACGGTAACTATGAAGGCACTGAGCTCTACCTGTATATCAAGCATGAAGGAGATGTGAAGAAAAGGTGAAAGATAAGGATCTGAAGGTTGGTAAGCGTTATTGGTGGGAGAGTTGCAATTACGGAGGCCACACCTACAGTGGATTGTTTACCGGCAAGTTTGATCCGAACAATGGCAATGCTATCCTGGTGCAGACTCGGCGCAGTGCTGAGTGGAGCATTCCCGCCGAGTCGTTAAGAGGCAAAAGATAGGAGAACAGATGCATATCAGACTTGAATTAGATCCAGCGCCGGTGCGGCATATCGCGGTGCAATGCCCGTCCTGTAAACGCTGGTTCCACGGGCAGGCAATCGCCGATAGCTGGATTCAGTTTGAATACGAGATCAATTTTACAAAGTTTGATTGCCCGGTATGCGGTCATTCGTTCGGAGCTTTCGAGTACGGTGATGAAATCATCATCGACACAGACTATAAAGACATCTACGAAGGGTGTCTGCAAAAGAAAGAAACTTGGGAATAAAAGATAAGCTTTATTCAAAATAAAGTGCCCATACCATGGGCGTTTAGGAGAGGTGAAAAAATGGGGTTTTACGTCAGCGGCGTTGACGCGCCGAAGAATTGCAGAGAATGTGGCCGCGATCTTGCCGCCATCGTAAACTGCGTCTATACCAAGCGTCTGGTTCTCCCGGAAGAGCACGACATGTCCAGCGGAAGGCATCCCCTGTGTCCGATCTGCCCTGTTGAAACGCCGCATGGTAGAACGATTGATGCGGATGCTTTCTTGGAACTCTGTAATGCATACGCTGTCACGCCGAGTGATGACGAGTTTTGCAAGCGACTTGAATATGCATTGACAAGAGCCGCCACCATTATCCCGGCAGAGTCGAGTGAAGAACAGCTCAAATACGAATCCTCTGTTGAATACGCTCAATACTGCGAGATATATGAACCGTCTTACGACCCGGAAACGGGTGCCTTGTGAGGAGGGTGAGACATGATTGAAGTCAGTATTCCGGCCAGTTATCGCAGATGCCAATGCTGTGGCGACAAGGCTTTTCGTGAGTATACGTTCCGGCTCTCAAACCAAGGCACGCAGATAGCCCTGTGTCATAGTTGTATCAATATCCTGAACGCGCTTACCAATTATCCGCCGTTAGACAGGAGGGAACACGATGGTCAGTGAATACGATGTTCGCAGATATGCGGAAAAGCACCCGGACTGCTGGTATACCGTGGACGAGAACAGCAATATCGTGGACAAAAGCGACGGGAAGATCGTCTGCACTTTGAAAACCATGACGGAGCATCTTCGCCGCGAGCTGCACTGTGACTTTGAATCCGTCTACTACTGTCATGGAACCCTCCAGAATACCATCCGCTGCCGGGAATGCGGAACCGTCATCTTCGCAAGCGACGATGAATGGTATTACGATCCGAATCTTTGCTGCCCGACATGCGGCGGATACGATACGCATCTTGAATACTGGACTGCCGAAGAGATTGAAGCGGACGAGAAGAAGAAAAACACGATAGCCATGCTGGAGCAGATGCAGCAGGAGCAGATCGAAGCCGACGAGCGCTATGTCCGGCGCGGAGGCAAGTACGATTGGCAAATCGGGAAATGCAGACTGAAGCTTGGCAAGCGATATGCGCTTTTCTTTGATCTGGAGTGTGAGAACTTTCCGAAGACTAAGCTAAAAGGTTTGCGTCTTATCATCCATATCGGCGTTCGAGACGATAGTTTTGGCTATGCTTTAAAAAAGCATTGGCGCATTCCTCTGTCAATATCCGAGGCCAGAACCATGCTGCGTATCAGGAGAATGAATAAGAATGACACAAAAGAATAAACGCCTGTTTGATGCGGCGCGTCTGATCCTGAACGATGGATGCCCGCCAGACCCAAAGCAATACATATGTCGCGTCAGCGAATGCTTCGACGAGACTGCTTGCACCCGTTGCTGGGATGAATACCTGTTCCGAATTGTGAACGCCAGGGAGGACGAATTATGACATTTACAAACTATGACCGCATACTAAACAAATCGCGGGAGGAAATGGCAGAGATGATGGCCGTACTTGGTGGGTGCCCACTGAACGTCATGACGAACTGTCCAAAAGGTCACGCACCGAATGAAGATTGCAACGCAAAAAGATGCTGGTATGACTGGCTCATGCAGGAGGTCAAAGAATGAATGTATACGAAATCGACGCAAAAATTCATATTCTGATTCACGATCAGTATGGGGAAGACGAACGCGATGCTCTGCTGTCTGCCATTGAGGACGGCAACTTTGAAATCATCGGAGACGATATCCTCAAGTGTGAATACTACGATGATGACGAATGAAATGTGAGTTTGATTATGACAAGATATGAAAAACAAGTTGTCAAAAATGCTCTTGCAGTTTACATGGAGAGATTACAGGAGGAATACGACATGATCGACAAAGAAGATGTTGATTCTCTTGTCAATAAAAGAAAAGAGATTGATGGCTGCATGATTGTTTCGCGCATTTGGGATGACATACTCGACTCCAGATGCGGAACAGTAACCATCTAATAGGAGAATAAATGAGAGCGATATTCTGCGTTATTCTTGCTTACTACTTGTTCTATGTAGGGAAAGCAATAAAACCTGGCAGGGAAAGAAACTTTTATGCCGGCCTTTTCATTGTCGGCTCATTTCTCGCTATCATTTGCGGCTCAATCCTCGCAGCACTTGGTAAATAATGATGAATATCACCGTTATGAACCGGCGTGATGCGGTTCGGTACAGTTTCCATCCTCAGCAGGAGAAAACGGCTGTCATTTCGATCAGTACGCCAGACGAGCAATACCACACAAGCGTTTACACGAGCCCGTATAACGGCATTTCTTCCGTGCTGCGCCTCTGGTTTGACGATGTGGAGAGCGGGAAGGACTGTATCAAAAAAGAGGACACCGATAAGATCAAGCGGTTCGTCGAGGCACATAAAGAGGATTCGATCATCGTCCATTGTGATGCCGGTGTCTCCCGTTCTGCCGGGATCGCCGCCGCTCTGATGAAATACTATAACGGAGACGATACTCCGATCTTTGATAATCCAAGATACTGTCCGAACATGCTGTGTTATCGGACAATGCTGAACACGCTGATGGAAGGAGATATGCAATGAAGAAATACGACGCGCTCGGTGAGCGCATGAAAGGCTACGAAAACGTCACGCGCACCCATCTGATGCGCCGATGCCCGGTCATCATCCGTATCGACGGCAAGGCGTTCCATACCTTCACAAGAGGCTTTCAGAAGCCTTTCGACCCCATCCTTGTGCAGTCCATGCAGGAGACCATGAAGTATCTCTGCGAGAATATCCAGGGCTGTGTGCTCGGTTATACGCAGTCCGACGAGATCTCTCTGGTGCTGGTGGATTATCTGCGGCTGAACAGTTGCGCTTGGTTTGATAACAACATCCAGAAGATGGCAAGCGTAGCGGCCAGCATGGCGACCATGAAATTCAATCAGGTCTTCGCGGATCATGTCGCCAGCTTTATCGCAGCCAAGATGGATTCCAAAACGAATCCGCACACAGAAGAGAACGATAAATACATCGAGGCTCTCTGCCGCGCCTGCAGCCGAGGCGCTATGTTCGATGCCAGAGTCTTCAATATCCCGAAGGAAGAGGTATGCAACAACATCCTCTGGCGGCAGAACGATGCTACCCGGAACAGTATTGAATCGATTGGCCATGCATATTTCTCCCAGGCAGAGCTTCACGGCAAGTCCTGCAACGAGATCCAGGACACGCTCATGACCGAGAAGGGCGTGAACTGGAACACCTGTCCGGATCATCTCAAGCGAGGCAGTTGTTGTATTCGCAGGGCAGATCAGTGGCCCGGAAGAAGCGAGTGGGTTATCGACCGGAATATCCCGATCTTCAAAGGCGAAGGCCGGCAGTATATTGACAGCCTGATTTTTGTGGGGGATTGATATGAATCTTGATGTGTACGAATTCGGTAAAGGTGAGCACCCGGATAAAGCGTTTGGTAAGATCGTTCCTTCAGACTTTGAGTATGGGCCAAAGAGCGGTGCCGGTTTGTGCATTTCATCAATCGACACGCCGGATGACCACAATTATGGGGATGGCAGTATTGACGGCGACAAATGCACGCCTATCTTCGGCATGTGGTTTTTCCGAGAGGAATCTGTGGATGCCGCTATCAAAAAGCTCCTGGAGATCAAGACTGAGATCATCAACCAGAGGCTTAGAAAATAAAATGCGAATTTTATCATCAAATATGAATTTTCAAGTGCCCATGAATAGGGAAGTTTGAGAGGGTAATAAAACATGAAAACGAATCGAGGCTTTGAGCTGCAATACTTTTACGACAACAATGGAGCAAAATGCTCCATCCAGGAAAGCAGCGCGGTCGTCCCTCATATTTGGCTCGGTGTCCATGAGCCTTACGTTAAGATCCAGTGGAAGGATGCTGTCGCGGCAGGGCTCGATGTTATGAAGGATGATCCTGGTACGAACGAGTATGGCTGGTGTACTGTTCAACTGCCGAAAGAGACAATGATCGGGAGCCGCATGCACTTGAATCAAAGTCAGGCGCGAGAGCTTGCAAGGAAACTCGACTTCTTTTCTGTGTGCGGCTATCTGCCGGAGGAATGATATGTCCTATTGGGACGATTATGACGACGGCTGGGGCGATCCGCCGAAGAATCAGAGAATGAGCAGCAAACGCAGTCATCCATTTGCAATTACATGCCGGAGCTGCGGCTCAAACTCCGTAAAGGTTGTCGCCTATGAATACCATGATCTTGGAATTGAGTGTTGCCGCTGTGGGAAATCCATCAACTGCGGTACATATTACACAGATAAAGGAGACTACTCGGAATGCTGAAAAAGTATCTGATTACATTCTGGAACGTCGATGGTACGGATGCCTATAGTGTCGTCCTGGAATCCGAGCCGTGCAAACTGAGCGAAACAGTAAACAAGTGGGCGGAAAAGAACCGGAAGAAAATCAAGAACGCAGTTGCCTATGAGCAGCAGGAGATAACGGAATGAGAGAAATCCTTTTTCGTGGTAAGCGCTTGGATAACGGTGAGTGGATATACGGTGATCTGGTCAATGCAAATGAAATGCGTACAGGAGCCCGTCGCATTGAAATATGGGTGCCACAGCCAGACGGTGAATGTGACCCTGAGAATTTAGAGTATGGTGTTGTCGATCCTGATACGGTCGGCCAGTATACTGGCTTGCTTGACAAGAACGGGACAAAAGTTTTTGAGGGCGACATCATCTTAATCTATAAGATCGATGATGTTACCAGGCTTGAAAGAGTTGTATTTGAAATGGGTTGCTTCTACGGCAAGGAGAAGATCCCCGCTGGATACAATCTCAAACCATTGGAAGCGTACTGCTATGCACATGGGCCCGTTATGGAGGTAGTAGGGAATATCTATGATAAAACGACTGTTTGATGAGTTAGGAGGAGTTGGGAACTGGAATTATGAAAGATTGCATTTATAGAGACGATGTACTACAAGAACTTGAAACAATACGCAGCATAAGCAGCTCACTTCCTGACGGGCCAGTAAGGAAAGCGGCGTTGCTAACCGTAGAGACTATAAAACGAACCATGAGCACCATTCCACATGCCGCCGCGCAGCCCGTTGTCTTCTGTAAAGACTGTGCCGTGCCGCATAACCAATGGACAGGCTGTCCGAAGCTCGGCGGACTCGTAACGGAGCCTGACTTCTTCTGTTCCTTTGGCGAACAGAAAGGAGATTCAGAATGATCTATATGGTTGCTCGCCAGTATAAGAATGGCGAACTCAGATTCGTGTATTCCGGCGGAGGCTCTAAAACACCATTTGCAACAGAGAATCTGTCAGCGGCCAAAGCTATGGCTACTCACGAGCAGCGCAGTGTGTGGAAAGATGTAACTGAAGTCATAGTTTTTGAGTGTGATTTCAATACCATGGACATCATGGCGATTGATGTTAGGCAAATTGGTGCAAATACATGAACAGATGCAAATACTGTGGGAGTGAGCTCGGTGTCTACACTAAAGTGAAATTCTATCAGTATTATAACTGGGATGGGATGCCGGATGGCGTGGATGTTGGATGCGAAACCAAATCAATCTATTGTCAGAAATGCGATAAGAGGATCGGTGTTCTTTCAGATATCGAACCGAATAAAACACAGATTTAATCATCATATTTTCTCCACGAATTACACTTTTCGTATAATTACTGGAGCAAATATGACTACTTTTCAATAAGGAGGATGCATGACTCTCACCAAGAAACAGATTGCGGCGATCCAGCGCGTTATTATTAACTGTGCCTCAGATCCGAGACACAAAGATACGTCAGGTGAAGCGCCTGTGTCGGATGGTATTATCATTACAGATGGGCATGTCTTGCTTCATGCTCCGGAATCTCTCGGATTCAAACAGCAGAATAAATCGGATTCAAAGAGCGCGGAGCGTATGAACAAGTATTCACATGCCGCCTTTGATGATTACGGCGCAGACTTCTACCGCGTCGAGGAGCCGATTCCGAACGGGAAGTCATCCTCTAAGCTCCGTGCCATGCTAAAGGAGCACACTTTTATGTCAGATGACGGACAGCACGTTGTTGTTTCTCTATCCTCTCATAATACCAGAGGGGATGAAGTGTGGTCGGCTTTTGACTACGGCAACCTTATCAACGCATTTGAAGCTGTCGGCAAAGATGCCGTTGCTTACATCGGCAACAGCACCAATCTCCATTGCCCAGAGCCGTATCTGATCGTTGAGCCGGAATATGACTATGGCAATATGAACAAAGGTATCCACGCGGTCGTCATGCCTTGCCGTACAAGCAGGAGGAAGCCGTGAGAGATACTTATTCAGGCGGATACAAGGCCGCGCTCTTGGATGTATATAACTTTCTGGAACACGGACGACCTATCGAAGAGACATGCAGATCTAAGAAGAAGTACCAAACAATGGTGCGTTCTCTTCTGGAATTGCTTCTCCTAGATAGCATTGCCAGAGAAGACTTCATGATTTTTGGTGGTGCCTGCTGGGTGAAGCAAGCGCCTGACGGTAAGATCCTTGCTATCGGAGAAGATAAAACGAAACTTTGATTACGATGGAGGTATGAATGGAGAATAAACTCAGTCCAGAACTGAAAGCTTTTTATGATACGGAGCTGCTCGAAAACGCAAGATGCGAGTTCTTCTATGCACAGTTTGCCAAGAGACAGCCGCTTCCGCTGCATCATAATGGTGTGATCGAGTGGCGCAAGTGGAACACATTTGATCGAGTTGCAAAGATGGCCTGTGGTGTGATACCAACCGGCCAGAAGTTTGGCGTAACAACGGTGAGCGGGTCTGTTATCCAGCATGATTCTACCACCCATACAGGAGACTCTCTGGAGCTCAGCACTTATGACGATATCATTCTTGGTGCTTGCGAAGAATGCGGTGCAGATGCTGCCGACATCCAGGAAAGACTGATTCGTGATTGTCTTTTGACGAACACGAATGTGCTGTATTGCGATAACGCCACTGACGACGGGAAATCCTTCGGCACTCCAACGTCTTGTAAGGAAATGGCGGGAGGCGACTATGGTGTCACTTCAAGATTGACTCCGGCAATGATTAACAAAGCCGTATTGATAATGAAAAAGAATCGCGTTCCTCGTATCAATGGGCGCTATTATGCTGTCGTTCATCCAAGCGTTGCGCGGGATTTGAGCAAAGATGAGGGCTGGATCGAGGCCCACAAGTACGCCGCGCCCGAGGAGCTCTTCAACGGCGAGATCGGCGAGCTGCACGGCGTGCGCTTCATCGAG
>ODAJ012153398.1_pt1 | contig 73263 bp, 44 predicted proteins | sample 1539241 | NCBI WGS metagenome assembly ODAJ01 (sample SAMN02144231, study PRJEB22623) | gut metagenome | biome: sheep rumen | host: Ovis aries | place: New Zealand | reverse complement strand
CTGTTGAATACTTTGGATACCGTGCAGCTTTCTCCGAAGAAAAATATGTAACGGGGGCATCTGCATTCGAGGCATCCACCATTGCCATTATACCTATGCGTCTAATCTTCTCCATTGCCGAAAGAAATGCTCATCTTTGCAACTTCTTTATCCGCAAGCTGGCCAAAGCCTTAGGTAAGAGCGACGAGCGCACGGTTAATCTTACCCAGAAGCATATCCGTGGTCGTTTGGCAGAAAGCATTCTCTTCTTGAAAGAAAACTATGGTGTAGAGGAAGACGGCTGCACACTTAGCATCTACCTTAGCCGCGAGGATATGGCAAACCTGAGCAATATGACAACCAGCAATGCCATCCGTACCCTCAGTCTTTTCGCTCAAGAGAAGATGATTGCCATCGACGGACGTAAAATTAAGATTATTAACGAGGAGGCACTCAGAAAGACCTCCGAGATAGGTTAATCTTTCTCCATCAGTTCCCTTATCTTCTCCACTTTTTCCTCCATGGGAAGCATAGCATCTACCCAATGGATTTCTATTCCCCGGCGTTCCATACCCCTGAACCAGGTCATCTGCCGCTTTGCAAACTGATGAATGGCGATTTCCAGTTGACGTACCATCTCGTCATAAGATAACTCCCCTATACAATATAGAGTCAGGTATTTGTATTCCAAGCCATAGTAGATAAGATCCTCGGGAGAGACCTTCTCTAACAACTTACGCACCTCCCCTACCATATTCTCTTCTTCCAGACGTTTGTGCAGGCGCTCTGTTATCTTTCTTCTGCGCAGTTCTCTGTCTATATCAACTCCTATTGTCAGACTTTTCACTTGAGGAAACTCGCGCTCCTCTATATTATTCTGCCTGTAGTATTCCTGAATCTCTATGGCACGGATGGCACGCTTGGGTGTATCCACATCGGTGGTATTGTGCAAGGTCTTATACCCCTTCAGTATTTCGGTAAGACGTTCCAAACTATAGCCCGACAATTCCTTGCGCAAGGTCACATTTTCCGGAACAGGAACCATCTTATAGCTTTTCAACACTGACTCGATATACAAACCGGTTCCACCACAGAGAATGGGAAGGTTCCCCATACCTATTATATTATAATATGTATGCCAGAAATCCTGCTGATATTGAAAGAGGTTATACTTCTCTCCCGCATCGGCAATATCAATCAGATGATAAGGAATCTGCCGACCATCAACCTGATAATCTGCCAAATCCTTTCCCGTACCTATATCCATTCCCTTATAAACCTGTCTGCTGTCAGCGCTTATAATCTCGGCATTACCCAATTTAACTGCCAAATGTGCAGCCAAGGTGGTCTTCCCTGATGCCGTAGGACCCAATATGGTTACAATGTCTGATGTCATACTTCGATTTTTGAATGCAAATATACAATTAAGTAAGAGATTTAGCAAATATATTTGAGGAAAGGTTGGTGGTTAGAGGGGGTATGAGAGATTATAGATGAGAGATGAGAGATGAGAGAGGGTTTCAAGTTTCAGGTTGATAACCGAAATTAGGGATTAGGGATTAAAGATTAAATAAAAATGTGGAGCTGGGGGCTAAACACAAAACTTTAAACTATAAAAAAGAAGCGAAAACAACCAAATTTTTGATACAAGAATAATTATAGTATTAAATATTGTTAAAAATAACGGGGAATTATATCACTTTATAAAATAAAAACTAATTTTGCCACAGCGCTGAGAAAAACCAGCGTCTTAACTAATAACCTATTTTTAATTTTTAACCTTATGCTTAAACATTTTACCATTTTGCTGGCTTTAGTGCTGGCATCAACGAGTGTTTATGCTGCGCCTATCACCCGAGGACAGGCACAGAAGAAGGCGGCAGCCTTTGCAGTTCAAAAAGGCTTCTCGCTCAGTTCCAAAAACAATTCAGTCCACAGAGCTCCCAAAGCGAAAGGACAGGATGATTCTCCCTACTATGTGTTCGACATGGCCGAAGATGGCGGTTTCGTCATTGTATCTGGCGACGACCGAACACGCAGCATTATCGGTTACACAGAGAACGGCAACTACGACGAAAAAAATCTGCCTGAAAACATGAAGTCGTGGCTGCAAATGGTTTCCGACCGCATCAGCACACTTAGCGACACACCTGCTTCTGCACCCACTTCACCTGGAGACCCCACACCCACTCAAGGTGTTCCTACGGCATCGGTGACAATTGGCCCACTCTTGGCAAGCACATGGAACCAGGGAACTCCCTATTGGGACAACTGTCCGTTCCGTAATGGCAGCCGATGCTACACAGGCTGTACTGCTACAGCATTTGCACAGGTAATGTACTTCTACCGTTGGCCCGAAGGAGCCACAACAAGCATTCCGGGATATTCAGACGACGGACTAAACTACAATACGTTACCCAGTACGACGTTTGACTGGAATGCGATGAAGAACAGCTACAGCAACAGCGACAGCGGAACAAACAGCGGTAACGCCGTAGCCAAGCTGATGCACTACATGGGCAAAGGTGCTTTGATGCATTACACAGAAGGCGGATCAGGCGCCGCTTTCGTTAATGCTATCAACGCCCTGAAGAATTACTTCGGCTATCCCAATGACATATACGAAATCTACAAGGACAACTACAGCAGCTCTGGTTGGGTAAACGCCGTTTATTCTGAGTTGTACTATGGCCGTCCTGTACTAATAGAGGGTTATTCCGACGTCAACTGGGGTGGCGGACATGCCTTCGTATGCGATGGCTATCGCGATGACGGATGCTTCCACATCAACTGGGGTTGGGGTGGATGGTGCGACGGCTACTTCAGCCTCGACGTTCTTAACCCTGACGACCACAGCGGAATGGGTGCCACACCAGGCAGTAATGGCTACTACTGGCACGAGGGTGCTGTAATGAACGTCCGACGTCCCGACGGCAGTCAGCAGAGCAACAACAACCCGATAGCCACATTCTATCAGGACGCAAACTACGGCGGCTATGGCTACAGTCTGCCTGAGGGAATCTACACCCTGTCTCAACTCAGAGCCTACGGCATACAGAATGACGATATCTCATCACTGAAAGTATTACCGGGATTCAAGGTGACTGCATTCTATGACGACAATTTCGGTGGTACATCAACGGTCTTCACAGGCGATGTCTCATACGTTGGCAACAACTGGAACGACCAGATAAGTTCACTACGCATCGCACCAGACGGTGCTACCGGACTGTCTGGCGTCTATAAGATTCAGAATCGCAACAGCGGAAAATACCTTGACCTTAACGGTAACAGCACAGCAGACAACACTGCTATTGTTCAGTGGGACGATGAAGGTGCTGAAGTATATCAGCAGTGGGTAATCAACGAGGTACAGGCTGGTATCTACACCATCCAAGCATCAGCAGCACTCGGCAAAGGTCTGGATGTAGCTAACGCATCTGCCGACAACAGCACACAAGTATTGCTCTACCCATACAACAACGGGGGACACCAGCAATTTATCCTCGTTGACAAGGGCAATAACTACTATCAGTTCGTAGCTCGTCATTGTGGCAAGGCCGTAGAGATACCCGGGGCTTCCACCAACTCTGGCGAATGGGTTAAAACTTGGGAAAACAATGGCTCAGCCTGTCAGCAATGGAAGCTCATCGCCAGCACGGGCGAAATAGGAACGCAACCAGCAGCCACATTCTACCAGGACATCAACTACGGCGGCTATGCCGTTCAACTACCCGAAGGCACCTACACTCAGGCTCAGCTTGAAGCTCATGGCATCCGTAACAACGACATCACTTCTATTAAGGTACAAGCAGGATACAAGGTTACCATTTATGACGGCTCTACCTTCAATAATGACAGTAAATCATTTACCGCCGATGTCTCATATGTCGGTAACGACTGGAACGATCGCACCAGCTCTATTAAAATCGAGACAAACGTTCAGTATGTAACGGTGGATCTGACAAACAACGGTGGAAGCTATGAGGTTTCTCACACTCCAGTGAATAACAATGAGTCTGGCGCCAAGTTGTTCGACAACACTTCCAGCACCAAGTATTGTACATTTATCAATGCATCCGATGATGTCGTAATGACTTACCATTCAACCCAGAGTGCCCGCCTGACCAGCTATACCATCACCTCCGCCAACGACTTCGATGGGCGTGACCCCAAGAACTGGCGCCTGGAGGGTTCTAACAACGGAAGCAGCTGGACAACCATTGATACGCAAAGCAACCAGACATTCGGCTCACGCTTCCAGAAGAACACCTATAATGTTAACACATCTCAGGAGTTCAGTCACTATCGCCTTGTTGTAACCGACCGCAAGACTGCATCCTCTACAGTATTCCAGATTGCAGAAATTGAACTGTTCGGCCTGGTAGCTCAGGCTCCCACAGCTTTTGCAAACGAGAACGTCACCGCTATCGAGGAAACACCTGCAGTTGAAACTGGCAAGTTTAACATCTATACGATAAACGGAACTCTGGTGAAGAAAAATGCAAGGAATACAGAAGGTTTGCCCAGCGGTATCTATATTATCAATCGTAAGAAAGTGATAATCAGATAAGGTATAATCCAAGCCTACGGGCTATAATAAATGTCAGGGGCACCTCTTTTCGAGAGATGCCCCTAACTTTATGGATTATACTAAGCAATCATTGCACAGAGCCCTTGTAGAGGGGGGGGGTCGCTATGAGAGGTCTATGAGAAGTCCATGAGAGGTCCATGAGAAGTCCTAGAGCAAACATAGAGCAAATCATGTCATAGACCAATGATAAGTTATTCCAATCTTGTGGTATATTTTAGTGTTACCTCACCATCCTGCGAAATCTGATCGTTGATGACATTGTCGAATATGATGTATTGCTCACTACCCTGAACAACTAAATTATCAGCATCTACCCCCGTCACCTTTTTAATGATATTGGCGAGGATGGAATATTTGCCTTTACCCGTATAGGTTACAGTATATTCTTGACTATCCACGCTTGCACGAGTGACAGTAAACTCGCCTTCTATCAGATGCTGGATAGTGCCTTTCAGTAGAAAACCTGTACTTAGACGCTCAGCCAAAGATGTTGCTTTGCTGTTAAAGCGCTGTATGAACTGATCTATAGTTTGCTCCACGTAGTTATTGCTAACGTTGATAGTGAACTTACCTTTTGCTTCCAATGCATCATTTTCGAACTTTGCCGTCAGATTATCTCCAATCTTCACGTTACCCAGCTGATCTACGGTGATAAAGTCGTGTCGGTTGAAGAAACGTTCTATCTCCCTTTGGAAACGTGCACGTTTATTTAGCGAACCGTCAAGGGCTACCACTGCATGAGACTCGTGGTGATAGTCTTGTTCATATCCTGTATCACCTAAATACACATCCCACTCAAGTCCCTGTGGCGTATAGGCCAGTTCCAGATTCTCCAGCGGCTGGGTGTCAATATCTACGCCACCCTTGTCAATATCAATGGTCACAAATACCTTACCCTTACCCTGAGGTATCTGAAAAGCGAAAGACTTCTGGTCCTTGCCATCAGGGTCAGAGAGTGTGATGTTGCTCTGCAAGCCGTTCTGCAGCAGTGAATAGATCGTGAGCGACATCGAGGCGCTTCCACGTTCGGTGATGTAGCGCTTGAATTGCTTGGCATTATCTAAATATTCCGAATCGGAAAGACGTACCCACCAGTTAGCATATTTTGATGTTTCGCCTTTTTGGTAAGAAGAATCTATGAAACGAATAATCAGCTTGGTATTAACAACCTCTCCTATGCCTAACAATGCCTTACGGAAACGCTTGTCGGCCTCGACCTTCAGGTTGTATTTGATGGCTGTAATAACGCTTACCAACGTTCCGTTCATGAGCTCTGCGAAATACTCATCGCTGATTTGTTGCTGCAAGGCTTCACTTGGGTAAGGGTAGTGGCCGCCAACCATTTGCACATCCTTTTCACCCATACATAAGTCGTATTGGGCATTATACTTTGCTTCCCAGAACTGGCTGCAGTGCATACGTACCGCCTGCTCGATAAAGGCATTCAGCTTGCTGGCGCTCATCTTGCCTTCTGCAAAAGCCGGATAGAAATATTGATACCAGTCTTTTGCACTTCGATAGCACGGCCCACCAAATTCTTTAGTATAGAAATAGCGGTAAGCTTCGTTAAACAAGTCGTGTTTGCGTTGTGCCACTGTCGTACCGAACTTCTCCAGAGCAATACCGATGAAAGCAACCAGTCCCATTGATGCCGTCATGATAGGTGTTCCGATAGCCGATGCAATTTGTCCGGTCGAGTAGTTTAGAATGGTCTTCAGTGTCCCTGATGCCACACCGATGTCATCGCCCTGAATGTCGGCACCTATTACGTCGAGGATGCTCAGTGCAGTTCCCAGATAGCCCATTGCGGTAACTGCATTGTCGATAGTTTCTGGACGAAAGTCAACTAATGCCTCGCCTACACCACGTACAATATTCCAAAGCCCATCCAGTCCTATGCTCTGCCAAAGTCCCATATCGTTCTTGAACTCCCTAGCCATCTTTGCGTCAGGATCATCGCTTGACACAACGTCTAACAATAGCTTTGTAGCTTCGTTGATAGCATAGAGTTCAGGTGCCATCTCGTAAAAGTCCAATGTGGCGTTATTGCTGAGCTCATCTGTTACATAGAATATGCTAAAGTAGCTCAGGTGGTTGGTGGTGATGGTAACAAGGCCTGACTGCTGGTCATATTTGAAACAAACAGGTTCCCACTCGCCTGTCTTTGTATTGTAGTAGGCGGCACAGATTTTCTCGTCAGATCCTACAGATACGGGGAAGGAAATGTCGGCAGTACCGGTCAGTTCGTGCTGTCCGTTAGATAGGCTCAAATCGACACCAAAACCTCTTACGACGCCTTCCAGAACATTAGGTTTCAGAACGGAATTGCGTACGCAGAGTTGTACGTCATCGTCAATTACTGTTGCGTCAAAGCGAACAGAGCATTTCTGGGCATCCACTGTCAGGGTAGAGTCGTTCAACTCAAAGATTTCGGCATTCTCAAATACAAAACCTGGAATCCAAGTAATGCTGTCCAAGGCAGCAACTTCCGTGGTTATGGCCTCGTTACCATTACGTTGGATGATGATGTTCTGCCCATCATCGCTCAATGACATGCTTGTAATTTCGCTGATAGGCATACTGATACGCTGTTGTTCAGCATCGGTGCTGTTTACTACCATGTAGTACTGCTGGTTCTGAGCGGGTAGCGGGTTGTAGTCCTGGTCACCAACAATGTTCTCGAACCGTCGCCAACCAGGTGCGTCAGCGTAGAGCATCTCAGTACCTTCGGGCACATGGAGCGTAATGTCGGGCGAATTCACAAAAATGTTGTCATTGAATGTGGCATCGGTAATGACAGGCGGTGTTACTGCCAAGCACGTCAGGTCGCCCATCGTCTCACAATTAGCGAAGGCTCCTTCCATATCGATGACGGTAGCGGGGATCAACACGTCATAATAATAATTACCAAAGGAAGCTGGCCTGGATACAATGCTGCCATATTCCATCTTAACCATGCTCTCTGGGAACTCCATCAGACCGCCAGGCTGATTGGCAGGAGCCAGAAGGACGAGGCTGGTCTGGTTCTTGTTGTAAATGGTATAGGCAAAACCTGAGAAGTATGGATTAGCCTCATCCACTTCAAATCGTTCCAAATTTCCGTATGGTGTAATCGCACCCGTGAAAGCTGTGGGGGCGATGGACTTGACCTTCGGAGGAATCTTGAACCAGTAATTATCAGCGAACCGGGCACCCAGAAATACCTTCTCCCCAATGGTCTCCAGATTGGCAAAGTACGGGTTCTGGGCAAAATACGCGTTAAAGAATGCCGAAGTACCCAACGAGGTGATACACCCTAACCAGTCGCCACAGTCGGGTCTCGTGAGTGCAAAGGCTTCATCGCCAACCTCAAAAGCTGGGCTTCTGCTCGTTACCTGTTCCAGTTTGCACATATAGAATGCTTTATTGCCAATACGTCGTATGTTGCTGCCAATGGTCAGGCTTTTAACATCAGCGTTCACAAAAGACTCATCAGGAACGGTAGTCATCTTGTCGCTCAACACCAATTTGTCTATTTTTGTACCGAAGAAGGAAAAGAAATCGATGCCTTCGATGTTGTCACCTATGGTCAGTTCTGTAAAATGGCCTTTATAGGAAAATGAATATTGGCGTATACGTGTCACTGGGTAGGTGGTCCCCTGGTAGGTTATCTCGGCAGGAATTACCAACGCTCCGTTCTCCCTGCCTGTTTCACCTGGTGTGTAGTCCAATATCTCGGCTGTTCCGTTTTTCATCAGACCATATTCTATGCCATCTATTATTTCATGGATGGCATCATAGGGACGTAGCCCCACAAGTATCCAGGCATTTTTTGCATAGAGCTTGATGGCTGCATTTTTGTAGAAACCGTCGTACGAACCGCCCCACCCGTAGTTGAAGTGGAAATAGTCGTAGCTGGTATAACCATCGCATACCAAAGCATGAACATCATCAGTAGTTGTATAATCTCCTCCCGAGTAGAGAATGGGACGATTCTGATTCAGTTCGGCTTTCATTTCAGCAAGCAATTGCGAAGCTGTTGCACTAGTATACACATGATTCCCTGGTTCATAACCAAAATTTCTGACTAAGGCATAATCCCCGGGAATTGTAGAACTTCCCTCCGGAGCGTAAATAGTACCCATAGCCTTACCTATATCAGCCAATAATTGAGCTACTGCTTGTGCCTGTGCTTCGTTATAATAGCCATTGTAAGAATCCAACATGTTATCCCAGTCATAAACATGACCGGAAAAGTCTTCTCCGTTATCTAACATGCCTATCGACTGTTTGGGCCACTTCCAGTAGTTCATTATCTGCGCAACAGCCGTGGGTACACAACCAGACGGGCAGCCTTGTGGACACAGATTGTTGTAGGGACCCCATTGATTCCAGGTTGTGGTGAGCAACGGACCAACGACGATGTTGCCAATATAGCTGGGATAGCTGGAAACTCTACGAGGTACTGCCAATGCAGGATTTTGCCTAAGCGAATCTACTTCATTTGAATACTGAGTAAGCAGATCTTTCAGCTGCACGGGACAATTGTTGTAATCAAACGAACCATGATCGCAATAACCCAACACCTCGTCCTCTGTGCCTGTTTCACCCGAAATTATTACAAACCCCTGGTCGCTACCCAAGTTAATAACATAAACATTATCGTTCGATGTCGCCACCTGCGAGCGTTGTGCGTAAGCCAATGTGGGTGTAGCCTTTGGGACAGGTACTTTCCGCTTGGACAGATTACGTGTAGAAGGGGACGCTGCAAAGTTACTGGCAATCTGGAGTGCCTGCTCTACGCTGACATCGTCGGCCAACACTATTTGGGTAAAGAACGAAGAATGAAGAGCAAAGAATAATAGCAGCGCAAGGAGGCGCGAAAAACGATTAACTCTAAACTTTGAACTATATACGTTTTTCATGATTGTCTGAATTTAAAGGATAGATTACCAGCTTTAACAATATATGTGTCCTTGCCCAGTGTCTGCAGGGGGATGGTGGTTTTGCCTTCGGCGTCAAGACGGTACTGACACACTTTTATACCCTTCAGATTATACAGGGTGACCATGGAATCTGGTTCACCGCCAATGATGTATAGTGAACCGTCACGGAAGTTGTAGCGCACGTCTGAAGCTTTTAGCTCTTCGATGGCAGTTTCAACATCCCACTCGATCTCGAAGGCAAGCTTCTTCAATAGGTATATGGGGTATTGTACACTCGTACTACTTGTGGTCAGCACCAACTCGTTGTTGCTGTACGTTACCACAGGTTTTTCCGTAAACGCGAACTTGGTAACATTGCCATCAGTCTGATAAATGGCAACAGCATTCTGTGCCCAAGCTCTTACGGTCAATACCAAAAACAATAAAGTGATTGTTAGTTTAGTTTGTCTCATTCTGGTTGTCGGTTTTAGGTTTCTGGGGGTAAAGATATGATTAAGTGAGGACAACACAAAACAAATCAGCATTTATTTTTATTGTCAAGCGTGAGTATTATATGAAACGAAGGGGGCAAATTCACATAAAAAAGTAAAGAGTGAATAATTTCCGCATTTTTCATTTCTGCGGGACAAAAAACAAAAAAGAACGCGAGGAAAAACATCCTTTTACGGCAGATAAAATTATTTTCAAAGCTTGAAAATATATAACCAAAGTTTGAAAATATATTTTCACGGCTTGAAAATAAATTATCAAGGCTTGAAAATAGTTTTATTACGTGCTTTTAGAGTTTTTTTTTCTGTAGGGAAAGGGACTTTTTTCACATGAAGGGAGAAACTTTCTCCCGCGGTTTTACGTGTATATTGGGGAGAAAACTGTATATTTGCATGGAGATGAACCATACTGACTACCTGCCCTGTGCTCCGGATGCCAACGGAGTTTGGAGAAATACAGATGCCCCCGCATGGGCCAGCTTAATGCCGAACCAGCATTGTGGCACCTACCACTAAGCAGTCAGACGGCTCCGTACTGAGGGGTATGGTTCACGACCCTTTGGCTCGCCTGATGAATGGAGGCATAAGTGGCAATGCTGGTGTATTCAGCAACGCTGATGACATAGCCATCCTGTGTGCCGCCCTACTGAATGGAGGCGAGTGGAACGGCACCCGAGTACTTTCTCCGCTGACCGTTGAAGCTATGCGGACGGTACCCCGTTCCGTCAGTAAGTTTGGCAGGACTTTAGGTTGGGATTGTTTCAGCCCCTATGCCAGCAACAATGGCGACCTTTTCTCTGAACAGACGTTCTCCCATACAGGTTTCACAGGCACCAGCATAGTAATAGACCCTGTGAATGACTGCGCTGTCATTTTGCTGGTAAATGCCGTTCATCCTGAAGAGGGGCACTCCAGCATGATCCGTCTTCGCTCCGTAGTCAGCAACGCTGTGGCAGGAGCTATTCTGGTTAGATAGGGGCAAGGAGCAAGGGGCAAGGAGGCAAGACAGAAAGAAAAAAAAGAGGCACCCCATAAAAGAAGTGCCTCTGAATTTTATCTTGTAATTCTCTATGCGAGATTAGATCTCTGAGAAGTACTTGATTGTACGAACCATCTGAGAGGTGTAGCTGTTCTCGTTGTCATACCAAGAAACAACCTGTACCTGATAGGTGTCGTCGTCGATCTTGCTAACCATTGTCTGAGTAGCATCGAACAGAGAACCATACTTCATACCGATGATGTCGCTAGATACGATCTCATCCTCTGTGTAACCGAATGACTCAGTACCAGCAGCCTTCATAGCAGCGTTGATACCTTCCTTAGTTACGTCCTTACCCTTAACTACAGCAACCAAGATAGTTGTAGAACCTGTAGGAGTGGGAACGCGCTGAGCAGAACCGATCAGCTTACCGTTCAGTTCGGGAATTACCAAACCGATAGCCTTAGCAGCACCTGTAGAGTTAGGAACGATGTTGCAAGCACCGGCACGGCTACGACGGAGGTCACCCTTGCGCTGAGGACCGTCGAGAATCATCTGGTCGCCAGTGTAAGCGTGGATAGTGCTCATGATACCGCTCTGGATGGGAGCGTAAGCGTTCAGAGCAGCAGCCATAGGAGCCAAGCAGTTAGTTGTACAAGAAGCAGCAGAGATAACCTTATCAGCAGCTGTCAGAGTCTTGTGGTTTACGTTGTAAACGATAGTAGGCAGATCGTTACCTGCAGGAGCAGAGATAACAACCTTCTTGGCACCAGCTACGAGGTGAGCAGAAGCCTTCTCCTTAGATGTATAGAAACCTGTGCACTCCAAAACAACGTCAACGTCGTTAGCAGCCCAAGGACACTTTGTAGCATCAGCTTCCTTAGAGATCTTGATCTCCTTACCGTCAACGATGATAGAATCCTCTGTAGCCTCTACAGTGTGCTTGCCTTCGCCGAACTTGCCAGCGAAACCACCCTGAGCAGTATCATACTTCAGAAGGTGAGCCAACATCTTGGGGCTTGTCAAGTCGTTGATAGCAACTACCTCATAACCCTCTGCCTCGAACATCTGACGGAAAGCCAGACGACCAATACGGCCGAAACCGTTAATAGCAACTTTTGTCATTTTTGTTAAATTTAAATTGATTTATAGTAAAACTAATAGTCGATGATTTATTATCCGCAGTTACAATAATGAGCCGATTTACATGCCACAATTACAAAGGCCAAAAGCACAATTATAGATACGTAAATAACTCTTTTCATTACTTTTTCTTGAAATTCGGTGCAAAATTACAATTTTCTTTTTAATTTAGCACCCGAAAACCAATAAATTTTCAAGTATTATGTCATTTATTCAAGATTTCAAGGCCTTTGCACTTAAAGGCAACGTTGTGGACATGGCAGTCGGTGTTATCATCGGCGGTGCATTTGGTAAGATTGTTACCAGCGTAGTTAACAATATTATTATGCCTCCTATCGGTGTGCTGACCGGCGGTGTGGATTTTACAGATCTGAAAGTGACACTGAAAGAGGCCGTTATGGACGGCGAAAACGTTGTTTCCGAAGCCGTTACCCTGAACTACGGACAGTTCATCCAGGACGTAGTGGATTTTCTGATCATTGCATTCTGTATCTTCCTGATGATTAAGGGCATTGCCGCTCTTACCCGTAAGAAGAAGGCCGAGGACGATGCGGCCCCCGCTCCCGAACCCGAACCCAGTGCCGAGGAGAAACTGCTGACAGAAATCCGCGATTTGCTCAAAAATAAATAATCCACTATATTTGATGAAGAAAATATTAACCATAATAGCCCTGCTGATACTCAACACATCGGCAGGGCTTGCTCAAGGCGAGTCCGCATTATACCAAACTATCAAAGTGAATTACGAGACAAAGGCAGACTCGATGGTAAACGCCTTTATAGAATCCTTTATGATTAAAAGTAAAGGCGTTTTTAACGACAAGTACCAGCAGTATGCCTTCAATGCCTATTGGACACAGGCGCATGCAATGGATGTGATTATCTATTGCTACGAGCGCCATAAAGAGGATAACAAAACGCTAGCCAACACGTACAAAAAATACATGAGCCTGTGGTATGCCAACAAGGCTAACAACTACTCTGGCGCAGCAGCCAGCAGCTCAGGCACATACACGATGTTCCAAAATCCTTATACTGACGATATGTGCTGGATTACCCTGACGCTACTGCATATGAATGAAGCAACGGGACTATCAAAGTATTATACGGCTGCAAAGGGCATCTTTGACCAGTACATCATCAAACGTGCCCAAGAAGATGAAGAAACGGGCGGACTTTGGCTTCCATGGAACACGGATGCAGGAAGCGGACCTAATGCCTGTACCCAATCTCCGGCAACACTGATTGCTGCCAAGTTGTATCAAAGAACAAGCCAAGAGAAGTACCTCACATACGCCAAGAAGTTGTACACCTATACAGCAAAAAAAATTGTAAAGTCTGATTACCGTGTAGAAGAGCCTCCTCTGACATACACACAGGGAACCTTTGCTGAAGCATGCCGCATTCTTTACCACGTCACGGACGAGTCCACCTCTATCAAGAACAATTACAAGAATCTTGCCTACCAATACATCAACTACGCCTTCACCAAGGATAGATGCACCAGTGGAAACAACATACTGCGTCACGAAGGAACCAACGGTGACCAGAGTATATTCAAGGCCGTCCTTATCCCTTACGCCGTAAACTTTGTATTGGATACCGACATGCTCACCTCGTACCGCAAGAACATTGCTAATTATATTCAAAAGAACACCAAGACGCTCTACGCCAATCTAAACTGGGACCGCTATCCTATTGTCTTCTGTAACTTCGACTGGACAAGCCCCTGGACAGGTGAAGATTCTGAAGCATCAATGGGAGCAATGTGCAGCGGAGCCTCGCTGTTAGAGAACACGGCTCGTATGCAAAAGGCTTTCATAGAGAATTACGAGCGCTACCTGCAAGAACAGCAGGATGGTATAGCCCCCTTGCCTGAAGCCGGACAGCCCAAGAATATCTATGCTGTATACACCTTAGACGGACGTATGGTTCGTGCCCCATGGCAAGGAGCAGAAAACCTGCCCAAGGGAATGTACATCATCAACGGCAAGAAAATACTGATTAAATAAGGTTTAGAAAGAAACCATCACCTTAGTTCCATTAAGGATGTAAATGCCCCTTGTGGGATGGGACACCCTCCTACCCTGCAAATCAAGAAGTTCAGAAATGATATCGGCATTTACATCCTTAATGCGTGTTATATCTGATAGTTCTACTTCCACCGTATTGCTCCACTCACCAAAATAATCACCCACTACAGCCCTCACCTTATACGAATAGCTACCTCCGCATTCCAGACCTGAGAAAACATAATACACATCCTCCGTGTCATAGATCTGCCCCCGCAACATCACTTGATAATAGTCGGCGTACTCCACAGCTGTCCATTTAGCCGTAAAGCCCATCGCTGTAACATCATCTGGTTCCAAAGCAGTTGGCGTTCCCACTAACGAGCCACCATCATAGGTAAAACCTATCAAACCGTCCTGCTCCATGATATCCGTAACAGGATGGCCCATGAGGTTTCTGCCCATCGTGTTGTGATACAAGGTAGCTGCAGGTGTTGAGGTATCCGTCAGCATAGTATTACACGTTGTGCCCGGATAGGGATCACCAGCCAAATCAGCCAGCGAAAGACTGTTGTCTGCCGGGATAATAGTCAGTCGGGGGTGCGCATTTACCGCATTCACCCTATTTTCATTCCATGCCTCTGCGTCATAGTCTATGTGCAACACCAGCAGCCCATGTCCAGGCAAGTATGCATCCCACAAGGTGTTCTGTCGATTTTCGAACAGGTAGTATTCATCCCAGTAGCTGTTGTTATACAACACAAAAGCCTTGGGCGATTCCGACAAAGCCGGCATATCTTTTACGATACATGGCTCTAACAGTTTTTCTGGAGTGAGCCATCCGCAGCACATACGCTCATAGCTGGTATAACCCGTTGGAGTCGTTCCGTCAAAAGTCTTTCCACCGAACACACCTTGGTCCATCACACTCCACAGACCCATACCAAAACCTTTTCCGTCTGTTATATCTGTATCGTACAAATCCGGCAAGCCCAAACAATGGCTGAACTCGTGGCATGCTGTTCCTATTCCGTCCAGATCTGTTCCTTCTACACCTCTCAATTCGGACGAACAGGCATAGGTATCTATCCATACGCCATCCTTTTGCACAGCGCCGCCACCATCTCCATAGCCGGCGGCATTAGTGAGTGTCCACTCATGCGGCCACAAGAGAGAAGGTACTTCCGGAGCCTGTGCTTCGCTGTATCCAGCATAAAGTATCAGCACCTGATCCACATAGCCATCATTATCCCAATCGTAATCACGGAAATCCACCCAAGAATCTGCCAACGACACTGCCTCAGATATCAATTCGGCAGGATGAAGGTCACGTCCACCAATCTCGTCTATATTACTGCCATAATAGGCTGTTTCCCTACTTACGGTAACAGGCCCTACCACATCAAAAGTCAAGTCAAAGACACCATAGCTTTGGGCAAGAAAATAATCATGCACTGAGCCTGTCATACCAAAGTGAGAATAGCCCTCCTGATTAAAAAAGTTGTTGTATTCTTCTGGTTCGTAAAGTATCTCCCTATCTTGGAAATTTACCAATATCACAAGTCCCTTCTTACTGCCCGTAAGGGAAGAGGTGGTCTTTTTCTGCAACATCTTAGCATTACGACGGCTACGCTGTTGATTCCGAACACTAAGACGTTCCTTCCATATCCTGCACAACTTGCTTCGGCTCACCTCTTGCACATTTTGCTTGTCATCTAAGCAGAATGCACGTCCGTCCTCTGTAAGGTAAAAATGAAGATTCTCATCGCCACAAAACGTAGCAGTCACTTTTGAACCGTCGGCCAAAGTCAACATTGTTTTCTGACGTTTAGCCGGAACCGCCCCTATTTGCACGGATAAGAGAAATGCCAACAAAGACAAAAGAACATTCCTCATATAAAAGTTACCTTCTTATTACCGTTTTCCAAGCCTTGCCGTTTCTGGATTTAACCACGTAAATACCACCAGGCACATTCAACCGACCGACCTGGCTGGCTTCACATTCCGTCACCATCACACCATTCATGTCAAAAACCTTAAGTCGTTCCGTTTTGTCAACATAGTTAGGCGAAACTCCATCGGCACAATCAGCCGGGCAAAATTGCTCAACCTCTGTCCACTCACTGTTTCGGTATTTGTCAGATATAGCCTGAACACTGATTCCATAAATACTTCTGGGTTCCAACGCCCCTACCTTATAAATATTAAGGGCGATGCTATCAACCTGCATCTCAGCCTGACCCAGTTCATCCGTCACCTTAATATTATAAGCCTCTGCACCTTCAACGGGCTCCCACGTAAGAGTAAGCTCTGTCTCCGATGCGTCTGTGACTGTCAAGTCCTGAACCTGGGACAATGTTCCCAAAGGGTTGAACTTTAATACAATCACTTTGTCTTTTGTCTCTTCTATGTCATAAAGAGGCTTGTGCATATATCCTCCCATAAAAACTACGCTGGCAGGCACAGAGAAATCCGTCAGTTCATGATTTCCTGTTGTACCAGGATACAGGTTTCCCCTCAAGGTCATCTTCCATTCTTCCGGAGATTTTGCGTTATTACCACCTATCAATGAATCATTGGCCGGTATGATAGTCATGCACTGGTGTTTAGGGTCCGTATTTACCCTGTTGTTTTGCCATACAGTACGGTCATAGTCAACATGTGTTACCATCAGACCATGCCCTCTGGTATTACAAACCTTGTCCCAGCCAAAATTTTGGCGATTCTCCAAAATATAATATTCGTTGGGATTGGCGTCGTTTACTATCTTGTAACCGTGACCGCCCTTAGCGAAGCAGGGAATACGGAGGGTACAAGGCTCCTTCAATTCCTCCAACGGCTGCCACAACATGAATTCACGTTCATAAGCCGTATAGCCTACAGGTGTACAACCATTTAAGGCATACTGTCCGTAGTCCATCACAGACCAATAGTCCATGCCGAAGGCTTTGTTATTGGTATCATAGAAATCTGGCAGACCTAATGCATGGCTGAATTCATGGCAGAAAACACCAATACCATCAGGAAGCGTTGATGTTATCACACCACCAGAAGAAGCCGCAGGACGACATTCGCAAGTTGAACTGCAACCAGCAAAGGAAACATTGCCTACCTTATAAGAAAGGAGACGTTCATTAGGCCAGATTGTATTTTTGTCGCCATATGAATTTGTATAGTTCTGTCCCAAACCGGCATAAAGCAGGAATACGACATCCACCTTACCATCCCCATTATTGTCAAGTTGGCTCCAATCCTTCTTAGTCAGGCAAGCTTTCTGCAGGCTTTCTTGTACAAACACGCCATAGTTCACATCCTTTGAAGAACCATTATCCTTTCCATAATAAGCATAACAGCTGTCGAGTGTCACAGGACCTATCACGTCAAAGACAGGATTAAATAACCCACCACTCTGATCTCGGAAATATTCACTGACGGCCCCCGAACTTCCATGTCCTACATAGGGCGAAGTACCAGGCTTACCGTTGCAATACCGTTGGTAATAAAGATTCACCGCAGCCGAATCCGCAGCCACCGTGAAATGCTTGTCTTTAAACTGAACCAGCAGCACAGCTACATGCTTAGTACCCAGCGAACCTATCAAAGAACTCTCCAACGATCCGATCCTACGCTTTGCCTTCCGTATAGACAACTGTGGTTCATGTAGAGCCAAATAAGCATCATGGGTATAGTCTGTCAGACAGAAGCCACTGTCTGTCAACTCCGCAACGACTCCATCATCTGTTATGAAATAAGAGAGGTGCTCATCACCGCAACTGGTCAGCATTACTTGGTTCCCATTTGTCAGCGTAGCGAGAAATCTTCTACGCTCAACAGGAACAGCCCATAACAGTGTAGCTGCCAGCATATAGAAGACGAACGTATATATATGCCTCTTGTCGAACATTATTCTTATTATTATGTAGACAAAAGTACAATATTTTACACAAACACACAAAAAAGGCTCTTCCAAATTTGTCTGTTTCAGAAAAAAACTCTAATTTTGCACTCGCAAAACACAGCATGGGGGATTAGCTCAGCTGGCTAGAGCGCTTGCATGGCATGCAAGAGGTCATCGGTTCGAGCCCGATATTCTCCACAAAAACAAGAGTAAGAGGTTTGTCTTTCAGAATAAGATGAATCTCTTATTTTTTGATTAAAGAATATTTGAATAAAGAACAAAGAAAAACAAAATTCAAAATTTCGCTAACCGCTAAGGCTGCGATTAAGCGAGAGCAATGCCAAACATGTTTGAGCATTGCCGAGTGTGAGCAGGCTCGACCGTAGGTCAACCGCTAACCGCTAACCGCTAAAACATAATACACTATGAGCGAGAACATTAAAGACACATTGGCAGAAAACGCCTTCAGAGAACTGAAAGAAGGTGAGGAATACACCCCTCTGATGACTAAGGAATCCAATCCGTGCGAGGTTACAGTATGGTCTGTCTGCTGGGGCATCCTTATGGCTGTCATATTCAGTGCTGCGGCAGCCTACCTCGGACTTAAGGTCGGCCAAGTCTTCGAGGCCGCCATACCCATAGCCATCATTGCCGTAGGACTCAGTAGTGCTACCAAGCGCAAAAATGCCCTTGGCGAGAACGTGATGATTCAGAGCATTGGCGCCTGTTCGGGCGTTATAGTGGCAGGAGCCATATTTACCCTACCCGCCCTATATATTCTGCAAGCCAAATACCCAGAGATGACAGTCAACTTCATGGAGGTCTTTCTGGCTAGCCTTTTGGGTGGTATTCTGGGCATTCTGTTCCTGATACCTTTCCGCAAGTATTTTGTCAAGGATATGCACGGGAAGTACCCCTTCCCCGAGGCAACAGCCAGCACACAGGTATTGGTAAGCGGTGCCAAAGGCGGAGAGCAGGCCAAGCCTCTGCTGATAGCTGGATTATTAGGCGGACTCTACGACTTTGTTGTTGCTACCTTCGGACTCTGGAACGAGAACTTTACCAGCCGTGCCCTGATATGGGGCGATACCATAGCAGAAAAAACGAAACTTGTTTTCAAATGCAATACCGGAGCTGCTGTTTTAGGTCTGGGATACATAGTCGGACTCAAGTATGCCTTCATTATCTGCTGTGGCAGTATGCTGGTATGGTGGATTATTGTACCTGGCATTGCCTTTTTCTTCCCTGACATCCAAGTACAGGAAGGCATTACGGCTGCCACAGCCAGTGCCGAAGAGCTTTTCAAGTATGCCAAGAGCATCGGCATTGGTGGTATAGCCATGGCAGGTATCATTGGCATTGTCAAAAGCCGCAAACTCATCACAGGAGCCCTTTCACTGGCAGCCAAAGAGATGGGCGGGAAGAAGGTCGAAAAAAACTCCGAAGAGCGTACCCAGAAAGACCTGTCCATGGTCTTCATCTCGATTGTAGCCGCCATAACTATCCTTGCCGTTGGCCTTTTCTTTTATTGGGATGTAATGAACGGAGTTGCCAAGTTCGCCATCGTTGCCCTCATGGTAACAGTCCTCATCACCTTCCTCTTTACCACCGTGGCCGCTAATGCAATAGCCATTGTAGGTACCAATCCCGTTAGCGGAATGACCCTGATGACACTTATCCTTGCGTCCGTTATTATGGTTGCGGTAGGTCTGAACGGCACAGAGGGAATGGTGGCCGCTCTTATCATGGGTGGAGTGGTATGTACAGCACTCAGCATGGCTGGCGGCTTTATCACAGACCTGAAGATAGGATATTGGTTAGGATCAACCCCACGCAAGCAGGAGACTTGGAAGTTCCTTGGCACTTTGGTAAGCGCAGCTACCGTAGCAGGTGTCATTATGATTCTAAACAAGACATACGGCTTTACCAGCGGACAATTGTCAGCCCCACAGGCCAACGCCATGGCTGCCGTCATAGAACCCTTAATGCAAGGCAACGATGTACCTTGGACATTATACGGAATTGGCGCCATCTTGGCACTGATTCTCAATGCCTTAGGCATTCCTGCCTTAGCTTTTGCTTTGGGTATGTTCATTCCCTTGGAACTGAACCTTCCCTTATTGGTTGGCGGAGCAGTCAATTGGTTTGTAACTACCCGAAGCCAACAGAAAGAAGTCAACACTGCCCGTGGCGAGCGCGGCACTCTTTTGGCCAGCGGATTTATCGCCGGCGGAGCTTTGATGGGGGTTGTCAGTGTAGCCCTCCGATTTAGCGGAATTGAGTTCCACTATGATGAGTGGTGGAGCAACTATCTGAGTGAAATACTGTCACTTGGCATGTATTGCATCCTAATAGTTTACTTTATTAAGGCCAGTATGAAGGCAAAATATACATTATAAATAAAAAAAGTTGGAGGTTTTGCATCCCAATCCATATAAATGTTGTACATTTGCGCGCCGTTACGAGTTGACGGCATATTTCAAACCTATAAATAAAGTTTAATTAAAATTATGGCAACAAAAATTAGATTGCAGCGTCACGGTCGTAAAGGCTATGCCTTCTACAGCATCGTAATCGCTGATGTAAGAGCTCCACGCGATGGTAAGTTTACAGAGAAGATTGGTACCTACAATCCAAACACCAATCCTGCCACTGTAGATTTGAAATTCGACCGTGCCCTCTATTGGGTAGAGTGTGGTGCACAACCCACTGACACGGTTCGTAACATTCTATCTGGCGAGGGTGTTTATCTCATGAAGCACCTACGCGGTGGTGTTAAGAAGGGTGCTTTTGACGAGGCTACCTGTGAGGCAAAATTTGCAGCATGGAAGGCTGACAAGCAGAAGGGTCTGGAAGCATTTGAGGCTAAGTTAGCTGCTGAAAAGAAGGCTGCAGACGCAGCACGTCTGGATGCAGAGAAGAAGGCCAACGAAGAGATCGCAAAGAAGGTAGCTGACAAGAAGGCTGCTGAGGCTGCTGCTAAGGCTGAAGCTGAAGCTGCTGCCAATGCTGAGGCTGAGGCTGAGACTGCAGAGGCTACTGAGGGTGAAACAACTGAAACTCCCGCAGAGGCTTAAAAAATCAATCACAAACCATTATTTCAATTAGACTTTTTCCAAACAAACAACAAGAAGGGCGCTACCGTGAGGCAGCGCCCTTCATATTTTTGTTTAATGGGGCAAGATATAAAATGATTATTCAGCGGGAGTGCCCTTGGAATTAATGACCTCAAAAATCTTGGCGGTTAGCTCCTCTGACAACTCTGGATTGTCCTTGAGAACCTTCTTGACACCTTCCTTACCCTGTGCCAACTTGCTGCCATTGTAGCTGAACCAAGAACCACTCTTCTCAAGGATTCCGTACTCAACACCTAAATCTACAATCTCACCTACCCTGCTGATACCCTCGCCAAAGAGGATCTCAAACTGGGCACGACGGAATGGAGGAGCCACCTTGTTCTTTACAACCTTCACCTTAACCTCGTTTCCGACAACTTCGTCACCATCCTTTATAGCTGTACTCTTGCGAATGTCAAGACGAACACTGGCATAGAACTTAAGAGCGTTACCACCTGTGGTAGTCTCGGGGTTACCAAACATAACACCAATCTTTTCGCGTAACTGGTTGATGAAAATGCAAGTGGTGTTAGTCTTGTTAATAGTGGCAGTCAGCTTACGCAAAGCCTGACTCATAAGGCGTGCCTGCAGGCCGACCTTATTGTCGCCCATATCGCCCTCTATCTCCGCCTTTGGTGTAAGAGCAGCTACCGAGTCTACGACAACAATATCAACAGCTGCACTGCGAATAAGCTGGTCGGCAATCTCCAGAGCCTGCTCACCGTTATCGGGCTGAGAGATAATCAGGTTATCGACATCAACGCCCAACTTTCCCGCATAGAAACGGTCGAAGGCATGCTCAGCATCTATGAAAGCGGCTATACCACCTGCCTTCTGCGCCTCTGCAATGGCATGAATGGCCAAAGTAGTCTTACCTGATGATTCAGGGCCATAAATCTCGATGATACGGCCTTTGGGATAACCGCCCACGCCCAAAGCGAGATCCAATGATATTGAACCACTGGGTATCACATCTACGTTCTCTACCTTCTCTTCTCCAAGCTTCATGATAGAACCTTTTCCGAAGTCCTTCTCTATCTTGGACATTGCTTCCTGAAGAGCCTTCAACTTAGCGGCCTTCTCATCAAGCATATCGCCAGCTTCTTTCTTTGCCATATTGTTTTGTTTAGGGGTTAGAGGTTAGAGGTTAGGGGTTAGAGGATTGTTCTACCCACTTATACTCATACCAATAACCAATTTATACATTATAATTTATTTTCTAGATTCTTTCTTAAACCCATCAACATTTTTGCTATAGCAGCTATCTTCTCTTCTTGCATTGTGTGGCCGTCTTCAAAAACTATTCTCTAACCGCCAACCACCAAATACTACAGTTCCAAATCTACATCATGCAACTCGTGCCAGGGGAGACCTTGCTTGTTGAGTTGCTCCATAAATGGATCAGGGTCGAACTCCTCTACGTTGTGAACGCCAGGCTTGTTCCACTTACCTGTGAGGAACATCATGGCACCAATCATAGCAGGAACACCCGTAGTGTAACTTACACCCTGCATGCCTGTCTCCTCGTAAGCAGCCTGATGTGAGCAGTTGTTATATACGTAATAGGTATGCTCCTGACCATCATTACCAATACCACGGATACGGCAACCGATAGAAGTCTCGCCATCATAGTTCTGACCTAAGTCCTGAGGATTAGGCAGCACTGCCTTCAGGAACTGCAAAGGAACAATCTTAACAACCTCCTCGCCAGAGCCATCGGCCTTGGGAGCCTTATATTCCACCTCATCAATACGAGACATACCGATGTTCTGGATTACATCGAGATATGTAAGATACTGCTGACCGAAAGTCATCCAGAAACGGGCACGTTTGATGGTGGGATAGTTGATGACAAGTGACTCTATCTCCTCGTGGTGAAGCAGATAGCTCTCCTTGGGACCAACATTGGGATAGGTCAGAGGCTTATGAATCTCCATAGGCTCAGTCTCGATGTACTTGCCATTTTCGTAATACAGACCCTTCTGGGTAATCTCGCGGATATTAATCTCAGGGTTGAAGTTGGTAGCAAATGCCTTGTGGTGATTACCAGCATTGCAGTCAACAATGTCCAAATACTGGATTTCCTTGAAATGATGCTTAGCAGCATAAGCAGTATAAATGCTGGTTACACCAGGATCGAAACCACAACCCAGGATGGCGCAGAGACCAGCCTTTTCAAAACGCTCGCGATAAGCCCACTGCCAGCTATATTCGAAGTGAGCCTCATCCTTGGGCTCATAGTTAGCGGTATCCATATAGTTGCAACCGGTCTGCAGACAAGCCTCCATAATGGTAAGGTCCTGATAAGGAAGGGCCAAATTGATAACCAGCTCAGGCTTGTATGAACTCATCAGGCTAACCAACTGCTCAACGCTGTCGGCATCTACCTGAGCAGTCTTAACCTTTGTGCCATATTTCTTATTCAACACATTAGCCAAGTCAATGCATTTCTTCTCTGTACGACTGGCTATCATCACCTCAGTGAACACGTCACTGTTCTGGCATACCTTGTGTGCAGCAACCGTTGCTACACCGCCAGCACCAATAATAAGTACTCTTCCCATAGTATATTCAATTTATTATATTTTCGTTCTTTTTGAATTCGGTCTGCAAAATTACGAAAAGTCAAGAGCAGAACAAAAAGAATCCATTCTTTTTTTATGCCGAGACAGAGTAAGTTCGCGATTTCAATCGCAAACTTACAAAAAAAAGTCCAAAGCAGCAATACTTTGGACTCATTTTATGTTCCGTTCCCTAAAGGGAAAGCTTATTTAACGTATATTTTCTTGCCATTGACAACAACAATGCCCTTATAGTTACGACCTACACGCATACCCTGCAGGTTATAACCGGAATCCTTACGAGCAACATGCTGAACAGCCTTAATGCCATCAGACATGGTTATTGTAAAGACGCCATCCTCATAGATAAAGTCATAGTTGACAGCCTGACCGCCTGTTATGACGATGGAATATTCGCCAATAGGACTCTGGGACGTTGCAGTTGTTGTAGCCTGAGGCTTCTGGGTCAGTACTCTATCATCTTCTCCGTTCTTCCAACCCTCGTAGGTCAGTGTCAACTCAGGCATTGCCGCACCCTCCTCCATAGTGGCATCAATGGCCTTCACCGTCAAAGGAGCCTTGGCAATAATCAACGTTCCATTAACGAAGGAGTCAACTTTGCTGGTTACGCTGCCCTTCTCGATAATAATATCATACTGACCGACGGGACTGGCCTGCGTAGCGGAACAGGTAATATGAGGCTTGCCCTGAATATCGGCACCAGAGACGACAAAACCGAAAGTAGGATTTGGCTCACCATATTCGCGCGTATAGCTCATAGCCGTAATGACAACAGGTTCTTGAGATGACAGACTGAAGTCGTAAGGCTCGTAATTATAGGCTCCCATAGTGTAGTCATTCTCGCGTTCATCAAGGAGCACCCAACCTTCATCCTCGGGATTCTCTAATTTGATATTGCTGCCATAAAGCCTCCATGACACAGGGTTACGACCAGGATGAGTACCTGTGTCATTAGCTGTATAGATACGATAGCCATAGGGAGTAACCGCAGACTTCGCATCAAAGAGGAAATAAGCATAACCATCGAATGCCGAATTGCAATATTTGGTATAAACGCTGTTATCTGCGGCATTAGACCAATTCTCCTTAGCGATATTGGATTCCGTACCATCATATATGGTGAGTTCCTCCACCTCGTTAGATGATTCGTCCAGAATATCGAACTCAGAGAACTGAATACACCGATCACTCTTGATGCGGGTGATGACAAGGTTATAGTAACGGAATTTCTGTGCGTTGGGATTGCAGTTGGTGTAATGTCCGTCTATCAAATAGACCATACCGCTGCTCTTACTAAGCACAGGATAGGCATCACGCGTCTTTCCGTTATCGATATTCTGACGCCAGGAACCATTGCCTGCGTTCCCGTTAAGCTGACAGCAGAGATAGCCACTGGCAACTTGATCAGCCGTCATGTGGTTGACCTGCGAAGATGTGTAATCCCAACAGTTATTGACAGACAAGCCCTTGACAGCGAAGGCAAAGTCCTTACCCTCCGTGGCCCCCTTGAGCGTTCCTATATTGTAGCTATTAACCACAGCCACATAGCCATCCGAGGGTCCCACAAGAGCTGCCGCATTATATTGGGCGGAAACAGAACCTGTATTGCAGCAATTAGCAACTTGAATTGTTGCCTTTGAGTTGCCATATCCCACAAGGGCTCCAGCTACGCCTTCTGTAGCGGTAACAGCACCGTGATTCTCTATGCCAAAGATGGCAACGTTGTTATCACGAGCGTTGCCCACAAGCATAGCTACCCTACTCTGTCCATCTACAGAGCAACTCTCGTCAAAAACAATATTGCAAAGTGTACAGCTACCCACATATCCAAACAAGCCCATATTCTCACTGCCGCTGATATGTAAGTTACGAATAACGTGCCCTTTTCCATCCAACTTGCCGACAAAGGTATTTTCTGCAGTACCTATGGGTTGGAAATCCTGACTGAGATACTCCATATCAATATCTGCAGTCAGTACAGCACTGGCGTCAGTCTCTCCCATGTCATTGACCATCTGGCTGAAAGTACAGAGATCCATGGCGGAAGTAATCTGATAAACGCCATTCTCCTCACGGAGACGACCATAGGAGAGCATCTCGTCCATCCATTCTACACGGTCATAGACATAGTCACGCACACGGTCAACCTCAGCATCCCACGACCCTGGCACCTGGGGATTAAGCGAGATGTACTGTGTAAGATATGGCCAACGGATAAAATTAAGGTCGGCAGAGGCACGAATCTCATCACGAAGCGAATCAACATCAGCAGCAACATCTTCAGGATTGAACTTACCACTTTTACGTAGTTTGGCCCACATCTCCTGCAGTTGCGCAAAAACAGACGGGTCGGAAAGCACACGGGTCAAAAACTGATCCCAATGGCCCGTTGAACAACGAACCTTGTAGGTCCAATCCATTCGTTGGTTGGCAGGATAGGTGTTCTCATCATTCTCGAGGGCAAGGTCGGCATCCCATATAGGGCCTGTATAGAAATGGTCATCGCCACGCTCCTTGAACTTGAAAACCTGACATATCATATCCGTATTGCCATTGAACTCACTTACCAAGAACCACTTTAGGAACGACTCGAGGTCGAGGACTGAACGCAGGCCATTCTCTTTGTCGGTAAAGTCAGAACTAAAAACAACACTCTCCATATTGTTCCAGGCGTTCTTAATGTACTGTATCTGCTGGGGCTGTATGATATCCTCATCAGGATCATGTATGGAGAGTTTATTACCTTTCAAGGACTTGAAATGATTGGGTTCCTTATCGTAATAGTTATCCAACTCCACAAAATAGCCACCCGTAATAGCCTCATCGTCAAGATCATCCTGAGTCATCTCTGTAATTTCCAAGCGATTCTTGCCTATAGTAACAGCATCCGCCAAGGTGTATGTACCACGATAATCTCCGTTGACAACCAAGTCAACCACCTGGCTCCAAGGTGTCCACGATCTTTCAGCACGCTTAGACATAGCCCATGCCACAGGATTACGCATAAGTGTCTTGTCTCGATAGCTATTGATAAGCACCCACTTCTTTGCTTTGGATGGCGATTCATTGCGACCTCCTCTCATTACATGATGGCTTTTACCATCGTTATACTTCATACGGAAGGCTTTGTTCTCTGAGGCTGTTGCAGAAAAGTTACCACGGACGCGGAAGAGGATTGGGTACTCTTGCACCATCTTTCCACCCTCGTAGATAAGCAACGACTGTGCATCATAGTTTACTTTATTATTCTTATCTGTTTCAGCCGGCAGAATGTCATCCTGCACATGAACGCTGAGCGTTGGCAGGTTGGTAATCTGGTAGAACTGACTGTCATCACCCTCACCTGCATGACCATAGAACTTCAGTTCGGCAACATTACAATAGGAGAAACCCGGAGCAGAACTAGTCCCCAGTTCACGCATACCCACATAACGTATATAACGGAAGCCTCTGCTCACATGGATGTCGGCAGTTGTCTCTGTACCATTACGTGGCGTAGTACTGATAAAATAGAGGGGGACGGCATCCATAAAATCAGGACTGTTGGCTCCCTCAAAGAGAGTCAGCAGCATACGGTCTGCATACTGGCTACCTCGAGCTGGCGTATAGCTGACACGTGTAATGACGTACGGCTCACCCAGGTCGAGTCCCACCCACTGCATTTTACTTCCCGATGCACTATAGTAAGTGGACGGATCACCATCAAAAGCCAAGGCAGCCTTTGAAGCGGAGCCCGAATACATCAGCGTGCCATCAAGAAGAAGGTCAACAGACCCGTCATAGGCACGCAGTATAGTTGCTGTGAACAGGAAAAGGAGCAGGCAAGAGAACCTGGTATGCGTAGTTTTTTTCATATTATCGGATATAAGAACTCAAATTTGAGGGTCAAAGTTATACATTTAATCATAATTGACTTATGCACGTCTTGTTAAATTTAGTTAAGCTATGTATAACAAAAAAAAAGAGCACCTCGTCGAAGTGCTCTTTATCTTTACTTGTTTGGTATCAGAAGCCGCCAGGACCGCCAAAACCGCCGCCGAAGCCACCACGTGGACCACCAAAGCCACCACGATTACCGCCTTGCCAGCCGTCCTGACGCTGACCATCTCCCTGTCCGCGCTGCTGACCACGTTGATTGTTATTACGCTGGGGAGTCAGCACCTTCAGCACCTGCTGGGGAGTCAGTATCTTGGCAAACTCCTCACGATACTTTTTCTGAATTTCCAAGCGCTTCTGCATCGTGGCAATCTGCTCTTCCTGACGTGTGAACTGCTCCTGAATCTTAGCATTAGCCTCATCGTCAGAGAGTTCCTTCTTGGCATCATTCTCAGAAGAACGCTGGCGCATACCTGCCTGGTTGGTCTCGAACATCTCAGTCTGGTAAGCCGTATAGATCTTCAGGAAAGTCTCCTTGGCATCACCCTTCAAATCGAAATCCTTGGCAGAACGATCTGCCACACGCTTAATCATCTCTACACGCATCTGAGCACGCTCCTCTTCGGAACGCTGTCCCTGCTGAGCAAAAGCATTGCCTATTCCCAACAAGACAAATGCTGACACAACAAATAACTTTTTCATCTTACAATGTTGATTAATATTTAACCTTTTTCTGTTTTATCTGTCTCACTATCCCTATGACCCGCGAAACTGAAAAAGGTTTAACGAACAGTAATATGAAAGCATGACTGCTTGCGCTCATGCTTGACGTAGCAAAGTCCTTGCTGACGCAAATCCCTAAGCACCTCAGACAAAACAGGCTTCAGGATAGCGTCCGAGACATAAACGCAGGGAGCGCCGTTCACATGATGAACAGGATCAAACCTAACATAGGTAATATCAAAGGTAGTACCGAAGCGGTGACAACTCTGTTCGCTGGCATTTCCGTTAACCCTTCGAAGGCGCGCCACATCATCCTCGGTACGCAGAACGCTGGACACAATTATCCTATGCGCAGCCACATCCTTTACATACAGGCTGTCAATAAAATTCTTTCCTATCTGCTGTAATAAATCAGACGCCTTGGGCACTAGATACGGTATACTTTGACTCATGGCCCTGTCTATGCTGAAATAAGGATTGGCACCGACATATACCAAATCCTGTTTCCGGTGTTCTGCTTCCTCACGGTTCCTGACAGGTCTGACTCCCCATCGGCGGGCTGCAACAATCTGCACCTCCTGCAAATCGGGGAAGCACTCCTCGTACGAATGCACACCCATTACACGATGGCGTGATTTCTTCTTCATGACGACAGGCTTCTGAATCACCTCCGTCAAGTTTTCTGTCACACTATCCAGCTCGCATTCTCCATTAGGCTGCATAACGCCGGGATTACAAGCCCTGACTATTGCCAACACAGCCACTGTGCCACCACAAAAGCCGTAAAATATCTTCTTCTTAAGTCTTCTCATATTATTTCGCCAACAAAAATACAAAAAAGAAGGAAGATGGAAGAATGATGGAAGAAGAATTATTGATACATGAAGGAAAAATATGAATTATGGATTATGAATTATGAATTAAATGTCGTACTTTTGCACCAAATTATAAAATAATGATAGAAAAACATATTGTAATTGATGATATTGACCCCGTCATTCTGTACGGGGTAGGTAATTCCAACATACAAATGGTAAAGGCTCTTTACCCCAAACTACGCATTGCGGCAAGAGGTAATGTTATCCACGTGATGGGCGATGAGCTGGAGATGTGCGCCTTTGAGGAGAATCTGGAAAAGTTGCAGAAACACATCCTTAAATATAACAGCCTGACGGAAGAGGAGATCCTTCAGATTCTGAAAGGTGAGAAAACAAATCGCGAAGGTGTGGAAGGCGTGATTGTTTACAGCGTAACAGGCAAACCTATCACGGCAAGAAGCATCAACCAGCAAGAACTGGTAAAAGCTTATCAGGAGAACGACATGATATTTGCCGTAGGCCCTGCCGGTTCAGGTAAGACCTATACCAGCATAGCATTGGCCGTAAGAGCATTAAAGAACAAAGAAATTAGGAAGATTATCCTTTCACGTCCCGCTGTAGAAGCCGGCGAGAAGTTAGGATTCCTGCCCGGCGACATGAAGGAGAAGATAGACCCCTATCTGCAACCTCTCTATGATGCATTGGAGGACATGATTCCCACACAGAAACTGCGCGAGATGATGGAACAAAACATCATACAAATTGCCCCGTTAGCCTTTATGCGTGGCAGAACATTAAGTGACGCAGTAGTCATTCTGGACGAGGCGCAGAACACCACCAACTCACAGATTAAGATGTTCCTGACACGTATGGGCATGAATACCAAGATGATTATCACCGGAGACATGACGCAGATAGACCTTCCCCATGGAGTCAGGAGCGGCCTGCGCGAAGCCAGCCAGATTCTGAAAGGTATCAAAGGCATCAGCTTTATAGAAATGAACGAGAAAGACATCGTCAGACATAAGCTGGTAACCCGCATCGTTAATGCCTACAACAAATACGAGGCAGAGATAGAACGAGGAAAACAATACATTGAGGAAAAAAAACAATCAAAATAAAAAAAACAATATGAAAGCATTAACAAGAACAGACTTCAACCTGCCCGGACAGGTAAGTGTTTATCATGGTAAGGTTCGTGATGTCTACAACATCAACGATGACCTGATGGTAATGGTAGCAACAGACCGTATCTCTGCCTTTGACGTAGTTTTGCCCAAGGGCATTCCCTTCAAAGGTCAGGTTCTAAACCAGATCGCAGCCAGCTTCCTGGATGCCACTGCCGACATTGTCCCCAACTGGAAGCTTGCTACTCCCGACCCTATGGTAACCGTAGGACTGAAGGCTGAGGGTTTCCGCGTGGAGATGATCATACGTGGTTATTTGACAGGTAGCGCATGGCGTGAATACAAGAACGGATGTCGTGAACTGTGTGGCGTCAAACTGCCTGAAGGCATGCGCGAAAACGAGAAGTTCCCCGAGCCTATCATCACCCCCACAACCAAGGCTGACGAGGGTCATGACGAGAACATCTCTGCAGAAGAAATCATCAAGCAGGGACTGGTAAGCAAGGAAGACTGGGAGACAATGGTCAAGTACACCCGTGCCCTCTTTAAGCGTGGTAGTGAGATTGCCGCCAGCAAGGGCCTCATCTTGGTTGACACCAAATATGAGTTTGGCAAGCGTGATGGCAAAGTTATCTTGATCGACGAGATTCACACCCCCGACAGCAGCCGTTATTTCTATGCCGATGGTTATGAAGAGAAGTTTGCCAAGGGAGAACCCCAGAAGCAGTTAAGCAAGGAGTTCGTTCGCCAATGGCTGATTGAGCACAACTTCATGAACCAACCCGGTCAGGTTATGCCCGAGATTACAGACGAATATGCCCAGAGCGTAGCAGACCGTTATATCGAGCTCTACGAACACATTGTAGGCGAGAAGTTCGTTCCCGCAGCAACAGAAGGCGACATTGCTGCACGTATTGAGAAGAATGTGACTACTTGGTTACAAAACCGATAAATGTACAAACAGGAGACAATAAATCCTTATCACGAAGGAGAGAAGGGTGAGCAAGTGGAACAGATGTTTGACCACATTGCTCACTCTTACGACCTTCTGAATCATGCTCTTTCCCTGGGAATTGACCGGGGATGGAGACGCAAAGCCGTTGATTCATTAAAAGAACATCACCCACAAGTTCTTTTAGATATTGCCACTGGGACTGGCGATTTTGCCATACTTTCCGCCAAACGCCTGCAACCACAAAAAATCATTGGCGCAGATATCAGCGAGGGTATGATGGCTGTAGGACGCGAGAAAGTGCAGAAACTGAATATGCAAGATACCATCTCCTTCCAACGGGAGGACTGCATGCACCTTTCTTTTCCAGATGCCAGTTTCGATGCAGTAACATCTGCTTACGGAGTGCGCAACTTCCAAGATCTGGATGCCGGACTTGCAGAAATGTATCGTGTTCTGCGCACAGGCGGACATCTGCTGATAGTGGAACTATGCACCCCACCCCATTTTCCCATGAAGCAGCTTTTCTGGCTTTATGCACACGTGGTAATGCCTTTTATAGGAAAGCTTATCAGCCATGACTCATCGGCATACACCTACCTACCTTCTTCCATGGAAGCCTTTCCGCAAGGAGAGGTAATGGAAGGAATTCTAAAGAAAGCAGGATTCCAACAAATAAACTGGAAGCGTTTTACCTTTGGGCTATGTACAATGTACCTGGCGAAGAAGGGGGAATAAGCATATCATAGAAGCTAGGGGATAGCTAGGGAGAAGCATGAGCTAGGCATGAGCTAGGCATGAGCAGTGTAAAAGAGAAAAAAGAATGGATAAATACGGAATTATAGGCAACCCTTTGGGGCATAGTTTTAGCAAAGGATTCTTTACGGAGAAATTTGCAAGAGAAGGCATTGATGCCGAGTATCTCAACTTTCAGATTCCAAAAATAGGGAAACTAACAGAAGTCCTGCAAGAGAATCCCGAGCTAAGAGGCATCAATGTTACACTTCCCTATAAGACCGAGGTTATTCCATTCCTTGACGAGCTGAGCGATGAAGCTCGTGAGATTGGCGCCGTCAACGTCGTACAAATCCGCAATGGTCATCTGAAAGGATTCAACAGTGACATCATAGGCTTTACCAGAAGCATTCAGCCTTTGCTGAAGCCTCATCACCGCAAAGCTCTGATCTTAGGAACAGGTGGTGCCAGCAGAGCCATACGCGTAGGACTCACCCGGTTGGGATTGGAATGGAAGTATGTAAGTCGCACCCCACGTGAGGGGATGATTACTTACGAAGATATTACCGCAGAGACATTAAGGGAATATGAGGTGATTGTCAATTGCAGTCCCGTTGGCATGTTCCCCAAAGTTGACGAATGCCCTGCCATTCCTTACGAATTCCTAACGCAAGACAATCTGCTATATGATTTGGTCTATAATCCAGAAAACACACTCTTTATGAAGAAAGGAGCCCTCCAAGGCGCTGTTGTCAAGAACGGCCTGGAGATGCTACACCTACAAGCTATTGCCAGCTGGGAATTCTGGAACGAATAGTCTATTCTATTTAAAGAACATCCTTACTTCAAACCCACACTGGAAGGGTTTGTTCCGTTGCGAATAGCCTCTACCCGAACGCAGGAAATAGACTGTCCTGCAACGATTATCAAAGATATTATTGGCCCAAACAGCGAACTCAAGCTGCTTGCGATAAAACGTAAGTTTGACATCAAGGGCTTTATAGAAGGGCTCGCTGACAAGGTTGTCCTCCGTCCAGTAGAGGTGTCCCAATCCATGCCAGTTAACACTAACATTCATTCTATCCATCAGTTGACGATTGAGTATTTTTGGTAACGGGAATCCATAGATAGCACCCATATCAACACTATGCCGGGGAACAAAAGGAACATAATTACCCTTATACGACACGTCTGCTGAAAACATGTAATCAGTAAATGTGGCATGGGTATATCCGTAAGTAGCATGTGCCTGCAAACGATCTGAGAACTTGGCAAGAAGAGAAAATTCGCCGCCACAGGAACGGCTCCGACCAGCATTCTCTGTCACAACTTCCAATCCGGAAGGAGCTACTTGGGCCATCTGCAGATCTGTAATATTTGTCAAAAAAACAGAAGCATCAACAATCAACCTGTCCCGAACAAGATTAAGATGTGTTCCCAACTCATAATTCCATGCATATTCGGGTCGATATAGCTGCGGTGTACCATTATTTATAACACCGTTATATCCTCCGCTCTTGTAACCACGCGATACAGTTCCATATACATTCCCCTTAGAGAAGGAATACTGCAGGGAAGTACGAGGCATCAGTTGCCACCAGTCTTCACACAACTTCCCATCCAACAGGTTAGAGCACGAAAAGCCAGCATGTTCATATTCCGCCCGAAACCCTACCATTAGGTTCAATCCCTTGGCATTAAAGATATCACGCCATGTACTCTGATGAAAAAGCGCTGCACTCCTTGACGGAGTATCATATTGTTCTGTATCATCAACACATGTATGCAACCATAGACCATTAAAACTGGCACCTGTAATCCATTCCCAATGACGCCATGCGTCAGGTTGACTTTTTAGCGCAATTTCTTCACTAAGAGTATAGCTATGTTGTTGTTGCTGAAACGTACCAAGACTAAGATATGTAAAGTCCTGATCCATGCTCAAATCGTCACGAAGCAATTGAAAGGCTAACACATTACTGAGTGTTACCCTGGGCCATTTACGTTCAGCCTTCATACCGACATTAAGCAAGTGACGCAGATACAAATTGTCATCGTTACTGCTAATCTTACCTATGTACCGAGTCAACTGATCCCTGTATATGTCATTATCCGAAACACTCTCCAGATAATACGGGAAAGCATCCTGCGTACATAGCTCATAGTTGGCAAGGAAATCAAGACTAGCCACTTCGCCAGGTCGGTAGAACAATCTCGTATGAGCACGCAGCGAACGATCGGCATCAGCCTTCTGCCCATAACTGATGTTTCTGAAATAGCTTCCGTCAGACCTATAGGCCACGCCTGCCGTAAATCCCAATTTGTCCGAGAAACGCTGATAGTGCGAGATACCAGTATAATGGCAATAATGGTTAGCCATGGAGCGTTCTATGAATGTACCTTGGTAATCAATAGGATTCTTAGTGACAACACGGATGAGCCCACCCATGGTATTTCTTCCATACAATGTATTTTGCGGGCCACGCAATACCTCGATGCGTTCAACTTCCCCGATTCTTGTATTATAGGAACTTCTATTGAGCCATGGCATATCATCCACATATATCCCCACCGCAGGGGCATTGGTCCTACTGCCTATTCCTCTCAAGTATATGGATGTGTTTTGCGCACTGCCATACGATGGGATGAAGAGTCCCGGTACAACAGTAGTCAAATCACAGATATTGTGTATGCCACGCGCCCTAATATCCTGTTTGTCAAGACTAACACTGGAAACGCATTGCTCTCGCAGGGGCCAGTTTTCTTTTACTGGCACAACAACAGTATCACACACCTGTGTCGTATCAACAGTTTCTTCCGAAGAGACAGTTAGTGTTATAAACAGGGCTCCCAATATAAAGATTGACCTCATTGACTTCTGATTAATTTGCGACCGCAAAGATAGCAACATTTCGGGAAACACACAAACAAATGATGAAGGGCATTGAATATCGGATTTCTCAACAGCGTAAACGCCTTTACACATTACATTCAAATGCAGACATACTAAAAAACAATAATTATTGGATGTTCAAGCAAGGGGAATTTGCGTATATAAGATAATTGTATTATCTTTGCACAGCAATAACAAACAAATTATAATGAGCAATCAACGATACATGATGCGCGGCGTAAGCGCTGCCAAGGAAGATGTTCACAACGCAATCAAGAACATAGACAAAGGAATTTTTCCTCAGGCCTTCTGTAAGATTATACCCGACATTCTAGGAGGCGACCCCGAATATTGCAATATCATGCATGCCGATGGCGCAGGCACCAAATCCAGTCTGGCTTATATGTACTGGAAAGAAACTGGCGACCTAAGCGTCTGGAAAGGTATTGCACAGGATGCACTTATTATGAATACTGACGACCTGCTGTGTGTGGGCGCTGTAGATAACATTCTGGTAAGCAGCACCATAGGACGAAACAAGATGCTGATTCCCGGAGAAGTCATCTCCGCTATCATTAACGGAACAGACGAACTCCTGCAGCAGATGCGCGAAATGGGTATTGGCATCTACGCCACAGGTGGCGAGACTGCCGACGTGGGCGATTTGGTTCGAACCATCATTGTGGACAGCACTGTTACCTGCCGTATGAAGCGCAGTGATGTAATTAACAATGCCAACATCCGTCCTGGCGATGTTATTGTGGGCCTCTCCTCTTGTGGACAGGCAACCTACGAAAAGGAATATAACGGTGGTATGGGTAGTAACGGACTGACCAGTGCCCGCCATGATGTATTCAGCAAATACCTGGCCGAGAAATACCCCGAAAGCTACGACAAGGCTGTACCCGAAGAACTGGTTTACAGCGGTTCATACAAGCTGACAGACGAGGTGGAAGGCTCGCCCATCAATGCAGGCAAGTTGGTTCTCTCCCCCACCCGCACCTATGCTCCTGTTGTAAAGAAGTTGCTGGACGAACTTCGCCCCAAGATTCACGGCATGGTACACTGTACAGGAGGTGCTCAGACAAAGGTGCTGCACTTTGTGGGCGAAAACTGCAGGGTTATCAAAGACAACATGTTCCCCGTGCCTCCCCTCTTTAAGGCAATCATCAAGGAGAGCGGCACTGATTACGCTGAAGCCTATAAGGTATTCAATATGGGACACCGTCTGGAGGTTTACCTTGCTCCCGAAGATGCCGAGAAGGTAATAGAAATCAGCAAGTCATTCAATATCGACGCCCAGATTATCGGTCACATCGAGGAAGGAAAGAAGAGTCTGCTCATCAAGAGCGAATTTGGTGATTTTGAGTATTAAACATGGCAGAAAATAGTTTATTAGACAGACTGGAAGGATTGGTTTCACGATATGAGGAGGTGAGTACCCTCATCACAGACCCCTCTGTGATTGCTGACCAAAAGCGATACGTGAAATTAACCAAGGAATACAAGGACCTTGGCAAAATCGTTGCAGCCAGAAAAGAATACGTTGGATGCCTGCAGAATATTGAAGATGCCAAGGAGATGCTTGCCATAGAAGAAGACGCTGACACCAAGGAGATGCTGCGCGAGGAGATGGCAGAAAGCGAAAAGCGAATTCCTGCACTGGAAGAGGAAATAAAGCTGCTGCTCATCCCTGCCGACCCCGAAGATGACAAGAATGTCATCATGGAAATCCGAGGAGGAACAGGTGGCGACGAGGCGGCCCTCTTTGCCGGAGACCTGTTCCGTATGTACAGTAAATACATAGAGCTGAAGGGATGGAAGATGGCTGTCAGTAGTTTCTCCGAAGGAGCAGTCGGCGGCTTCAAGGAAATCATCTTCAGTGTAACAGGCGAAGGCGTTTACGGAATCCTGAAATATGAATCTGGCGTTCATCGCGTACAACGTGTCCCCGCCACAGAGACTCAGGGACGTGTTCATACCAGTGCCGCTACGGTAGCCGTCTTACCAGAGGCCGAGGAGTTTGATGTCGAAATCAACGAGGGTGCCATCAAGTGGGATACCTTCCGAAGCAGTGGTGCCGGCGGACAGAATGTAAACAAGGTTGAGTCTGGTGTACGCGCGCGCTATATGTGGCGTAACCCCTTTACCAACGAGGACGAGGAAATCCTTGTGGAGTGTACAGAAACTCGCGACCAGCCCAAGAACAAGGAACGTGCTCTCGCGCGCCTGCGCACATTTATATATGATAAGGAACACCAGAAATACTTGGATGATATCGCATCAAAGCGCAAAACCATGGTTTCCACTGGCGACAGATCAGCCAAGATACGTACGTACAACTACCCTCAGGGACGTATCACAGACCACCGCATTGGTTATACCATATATAATCTGAATGCCTTTATGGACGGACAGATTCAGGATTGTATTGACCACCTCATCGTGGCAGAGAATGCGGAACGCATGAAGGAAGCGGCCTTATAAAGTTTAGAGTTTAGAGTTTAGAGTTTAGAGTTTAGAGTTTAGAGTTTAGAGTTATGACAAGAACAGAACTTTTTGAAAATATAAAGAAGAAGCAGAGTTTCCTCTGCGTAGGTTTGGATACGGACTTGAAGAAGATTCCCGAGCACTTGCTGAAGGAAGAAGACCCCATCTTCGCCTTCAACAAAGCCATCATTGATGCCACTGCACCCTACTGCGTTGCATATAAGCCCAACCTTGCTTTTTACGAGGCCTTTGGCGTAAAGGGAATGATAGCCTTTGAGAAGACCGTTAAATACCTGAAAAAGAATTACCCCGACCAGTTTATTATAGCTGACGCCAAACGTGGAGATATCGGCAACACCAGCAAAATGTATGCCCGCACTTTCTTTGGAGAATATGATGTGGATGCCCTAACTGTTGCCCCTTATATGGGAGAAGACAGCGTGACACCTTTCTTGGAAAGCCTCACCCCTGCCCTCTCCGAAGGCGAGGGAGCTACCAAAAACCATTGGGTAATCCTGTTGGCACTGACCAGCAACAAGGGCTCTTTCGACTTTCAACTTACAGAGGACAAAGATGGAGAGCGCCTCTTCGAGAAAGTTATCCGCAAGAGTCAGGAATGGGGTAACGACGAGAACATGATGTACGTAGTAGGCGCTACACGTGGCGAGATGTTCAAGGACATCCGCAAGGTGGCCCCAAAGGCATTCCTGCTTGTTCCTGGCATCGGCGCACAAGGCGGTAGCCTGGAGGATGTATGCAAATACGGAATGATTGAGGATTGCGGCCTGCTCGTCAATAGCAGCCGTGCTATCATCTATGCCGACAACACAGAAAACTTTGCCGCCGTTGCAGCAGAGAAAGCCAAAGAGGTTCAGGCACAGATGGCTCCATTAATTCTTAATTCATAATTCATAATTTATAATTAATCGACGTGGAATTCAGTGCAGAAATGATAGCTGGCCTTATAGGCGGAACCATTGTTGGTGACCCTAAGGCAACAGTCAATAACTTCGCAAAAATCGAGGAAGGGAAACCTGGGTGTATCAGTTTCCTTGCCAACGACAAATACGAGCATTACATCTACGAGACCGAAAGTAGCGTAATACTTGTCAATAAGAACTTTGAGCCCAAGCATGAAATAAAGGCTACGCTGATAAAGGTTGACGATGCCAGAGAGGCTGTAGCGAAACTGCTGCAGATATACGAGAGCATGAAACCCAAACGCAAAGGCATCAGCGAACTGGCTTTCATTGACCCTACAGCCAAAATCGGAAAAGATTGCTACATTGGTCCCTTTGTTGCCATTGCCGAAGGTGTTGAGATTGGCGACGGATGTGTATTCCACCCTCACGTCACAATCGGGAGAAACGCCAAAGTGGGCAACAATACAGAAATCTACAGCAATGCCGTAGTATATCACGACTGTAAGGTTGGCAACAACTGCATCCTGCACGCCGGTTGTGTGATTGGAGCAGACGGATTTGGCTTCCAACCAACAGAGAATGGCTACGATAAGATACCCCAGATTGGCATTGCCATCATAGAGGACGATGTGGAAATTGGTGCCAACACCTGCGTTGACCGCGCTGTTATGGGTGCAACCATTATACATAAGGGTGTAAAGCTGGACAATCTGGTACAGATAGCTCACAACGACGAGATAGGAAGCCACACCGTAATGTCTGCCCAGGTAGGTATTGCTGGCAGCACCAAGGTGGGCGAATGGTGTATGTTCGGCGGACAGGTAGGTATTGCTGGACACGCCACCATAGCAGACCGCACCATGGCGGGAGCTCAGGCTGGCATCCCCAACAATATCAAGAAACCGGGGACAGCCGTTCAGGGCACACCTGCTATTGATGCCAAGACATTCTGGAAATCAAGCGCCTTATTCAAGAATCTATATCAGATGTGGGCGGACATGAACGAAATGAAGAAGGAAATAAAGGCTCTCAAGGAAGAGCTTGCATCAAAATAAAATCATGCCAAAACAAAAGACATTAAAAGATAGCTTTTCACTTAGCGGAAAAGGCCTACATACAGGTTTAGAATTAACCGTTACATTCTTGCCTGCCCCAAAGAATCACGGATATAAAATACAACGTGTTGACATGGAGGGACAGCCTATATTGGATGCTGTCGCTGAGAATGTAACAGACACCCAGAGAGGAACTGTACTGGGGAAAGGAAATTTCAAATGTAGCACCATCGAACATGCCATGGCGGCATTCTACGCCTTGGGTGTTGACAACATCCTGATACAAGTTAACGGTCCCGAATTCCCTATCCTTGACGGAAGTGCCGAACCTTATGTAAAGGAAATCAACCGCGTTGGAACCGTTGAGCAGGATGCCGAGAAGGACTTCTACTACATCACAAAGAAGATGGAGTTCAAGGACGAGAATACAGGTGCCTGCATTACGCTCCTTCCTGACGAGGAATTCTCTATCACCAGTATGATTTCCTTTGACGGAAAGTTTCTGAGCAGCCAGTTCGCAACGCTTGACAACATAGATGATTTTGCCACAGAGATTGCTGCTGCCAGAACTTTTGTTTTTGTAAGAGAAATAGAACCTCTCCTCATGGCTGGACTTATCAAGGGAGGTGACCTGAATAATGCCATCGTAATCTACGAGAAACAGACCAGCCAGGAGAATCTGGATAAGCTCTGCCAACTGACAGGTGCAGAACATCACGATGCAGCTGAACTCGGATACCTGCAACACAAGAAACTGGTATGGGACAACGAGCCTGCAAGACATAAGTTGCTGGACATCATTGGCGATATGGCATTAATCGGGAAGCCCATTAAGGGACGTATCATTGCCACAAAACCAGGACACACCATCAACAACAAGTTTGCCCGCATGATGCGAAAGGAAATCCGCAAGCATGAAGTACAGGCTCCCAAATACGACCCCAACAAGCCTGCCGTCATGGATACCGCACAGATACGCCAGCTGCTGCCACACAGATTTCCCATGCTACTCGTTGACAAGGTAATTGAAATGAAGGCAGAAAGTATCGTTGCCATTAAGAACATCACCAGCGACGAGCCTTTCTTCCAGGGGCACTTCCCTTCCGAGCCAATCATGCCAGGCGTACTAATTGTTGAAGCCATGGCACAGGCTGGCGGAATACTGGTCATCAATAACCTGGAAGACGGAGCAGATTACAGCACATACTTTATCAAGATAGATAACGTAAAGTTCAAGCAGAAGGTCGTACCCGGCGACACGCTGATTTTCAAGGTCATCACATTAGGCCCTTTACGTCATAATATCGGAAGTATGCAAGGTTACGCATTCATTGGTGAAAACTGCGTAGCTGAAGCAACTTTCACAGCACAAGTCATTAAAAACAAACAAGATTAAGAACATGAGCAAGATCAGTCCTTTGGCATATATCCATCCCGAAGCAGTCATTGGTGAGAACTGCGAGATTGGAGCCTTCTGCTATATTGACAAAGGGGTTGTTATTGGAGACAACAATACCCTGATGAACAGCGTTACCGTATTATATGGTGCCCGCATAGGAAACGGAAACATATTCTTTCCCGGAGCAGTAATTAGTGCTATACCCCAGGATTTGAAATTCCAAGGAGAAGATACAACGGCAGAGATTGGAGACAACAACAAAATCCGCGAGAACGTAACCATCAACAGGGGAACCGCAGCTAAGGGAAAAACAATTGTTGGAAGCAACAACCTGCTGATGGAGGGTGCTCATGTTGCTCACGATGCAATAGTCGGCAATGGCTGTATCATCGGCAACAGCACCAAGCTTGCAGGAGAAATCGTTATAGACGACAATGCTATCCTAAGCGCTGGTGTCCTTATGCATCAGTTCTGCAGAGTCGGAAGCTACACCATGGTTGGTGGTGGCACACGATTCAGTCAAAATGTATTGCCTTTCAGCCTCTGCGCAAGAGACCCTGCTGCATTCTGCGGACTCAACACCATAGGTCTTAGACGCAGGAACTTTGACAGGGAAATCATTGACAATATACACATGGCCTATCAAATTATCCTACAGGGAACAGGCAAGTTAAATGATTTGCTGGCACGAGTAGAGAAAGAAATACCCATGTCGGATGAAATCAGATACATTCTGGATTTTATAAGGACAAGCAACAGAGGATTCATCAGATAACATACAAGCCAGATGACATTTAGAATAACAATATTCAGCCAAGAGATAGAAGACTTTGTGATGGAGGCAAAAATCGATGCCGAAGCCAAGTTCACGGAACTTCACAATCTCATATTAAAGACCTGTAAATATCAGGACACCGACAATCATGGTTTCCTCATCTGCGATGACGAATGGCACGTTAAAGAACACATACGGCAGACCGTCACCGACGACATAGACGCAGAAGAGGATATCAACCTGATGTCCAACTGCTCTTTACGCGACTTCCTGGAAGAGGAAGGTCAGCGCATAGCATACATCTTCGACCCTGAAGGGAAAAGATTCTTCCTGATGGAAATAACCGAGATACTGTTCGGACAACCAGAGAAAGAAGGAAGAATAAGCAGAATGCATGGAGTACCTCCGATACAGCATATTAACGAAGACATGACAAATGTATCCGGCTCTGATGCCACCGACGGAGAAGTGGAAGAAGACTTTTACGGAGACGAAGACTTCGAAGAAGGGGAACTGGATATGGAAGGATTCGAAATAAACGAATGAAACTCTTTGTTCTTTTAGGTCCAACCGCAGTAGGAAAAACCGCCTTATCGATTAAAATTGCCAAATTACTGGGCAGCCCTATCATCAACTGCGACAGTAGGCAAATCTATAAGGACATGAGCATAGGAACGGCAGCTCCTACGGAAGAACAATTGGCAGAAGTCAAGCATTATTTTGTAAAGATTCTGGAACTGCAGCAATACTACAGTGCAGCCCAATATGAAGAGGATGCCATCAACCTGATTGGCCTGCTGAGTTCCACGCATAACAACTTATTACTTTCCGGCGGGAGCATGATGTATATTGATGCCGTTTGCAATGGCATAGACGACATCCCCACCGTCGCTCCCGAAATTAGGGAAGAACTGAAAGAAAGACTTCACACAGAAGGGTTGGAGAAACTGAGAAACGAACTCAGGTTACTTGACCCTGAATACTACAACATCGTTGACCTTAAAAATCCCAAGCGAATTGTTCATGCACTTGAGATTTGCTACACCGCCGGAAAAACATACACCTCTTTTCGTATTCGCAAAAAGAAAGAACGTCCTTTCCAGATCATCAAGATTGGATTAAGAAGGGAAAGGAACGAGCTTTTCGAAAGAATCAACAAACGCGTTGACATGATGATGGAAGAAGGATGGCTCGAGGAAGCCAAGAGCCTTTATCCCCATCGTCAGCTAAACGCATTGAATACAGTAGGATACAAAGAACTTTTCAAATATTTTGACGGGACGTGGGAACTGGATTTTGCGATTGAGAAAATCAAGAAAAACACCAGAGACTACGCCAAGAAACAAATGACATGGTTTGCGCACGACGAAGACATTCATTGGTTTTCTCCCGATAACGAGAAAGAGATTCTGGATTTCATTTCACAAAACATATAATCAGCATTATGAGCTTCAAGAACGTTTGGAACAGATTTAAGGAAATTCTCAGAAGAATATATTCTGGTCCTTGGTACAAAAAAATCGCAGTATGGATTTGTACATTCCTTCTTTCCATTTTATTATTCTTCGTTGCAGTCGATATGAACTTATTCTTCCTATTTGGCAGCACACCCAGTTTTTCCGACATCAAAAATCCAACGGTCAACGAAGCATCCGAAATCTACAGTGCAGACGGACAACTGATAGGAAGATACTATAGCGAGGATCGCACAGCCGTGGAATACAACGAGCTATCCCCCATCCTAATCCGCACCCTGATAGATACGGAAGATGAGCGATTCTATCATCACCACGGAATAGATTTCAAAGGACTGTTCTCTGCTGCAAAAGATATCTTCTCAGGTCACGCACGCGGAGCCAGCACCATAACACAACAGTTGGCAAAAAACATGTTCCGAGTACGAACCAAGCATCGCACCGGCCTTTTGGGAAAAGTTCCCGGCGTCAAGATACTAATCATGAAAGCCAAGGAGTGGATTGTTGCGACCAAACTGGAAATGATTTTCAGCAAGGAAGAAATCCTGACAATGTACCTTAATACCGTTGACTTCGGAAGCAACTCCTTTGGCATCAAGACAGCATCTGCAAGGTATTTCAATACCACACCCGACCGACTTACATACGACCAAGCCGCCACACTGGTAGGACTGTTAAAAGCAACAAGCATCTACAACCCCAAGACTCATCCGAAGAACAGCATAGAAAGACGCAATACAGTCCTTGACGTTGTGTTCGGGCACAACCATATCATAATAAACGGAACGCCTGCCAGTTCCGCACAACTCGACTCTCTGAAATCCCTTCCCATAGAGTTAGCACAGCGAACCAACGAGAAATCGCCTAACGAGTTTGCCCCATACTTCCGCGACGAACTGGTCGAATACCTCGACATGCTATGCGAGATGGGCGAGGTGCCAGGCTATGATGCAGGAAACAAATTAGACCTCTATTCCGACGGTTTAAAGATCTACACCACACTCGACACACGCCTGCAGAAATATGCCGAGGAAGCCGTAAGAAAGAAAATGCAGTCACTCCAGAACCAGTTCAATGCACACTGGGGGAATACACCGCCATGGCAAGACAGCAAGCATCACGAGATTCCCGAGTTTATCGAAAACATAGCAAAGAAGACGTCGGAGTACAAGAGATTAAAGCAGAAATATCCCGACAATCAAGACTCCATCGATTACTACTTGAACCTCCCCCATCCCGTTAAAGTCTTTACCTACGATGGCCCCACCATAAAGGAACTGAGCACAATGGATTCCATACGTCACATGGTAAAACTGATGCACTGCGGATTCATTGCCATGGAGCCAGACACCAGGGAAGTAAAAGCATGGATTGGCAACATAGATTACGATGCCTGGAATTTCGACAACGTAACCGCCAAGCACCAGCCCGGCTCCACCTTCAAGCTTTTCGTTTACACAGAAGCCATGAACCAAGGACTATCGCCCAGTAGCAGAAGAATGGACACCAGAATAGAGTACAAGGAGCCTGGAGAAGAAAAACCGTGGATTCCGCACAATGCCGACGGAACCTATTCCAACACCGAGATGTCGCTCAAGAGAGCCTTTGCCAGCAGTGTCAACACCGTTGCCGTTTCCGTTGGTCTTGAAGTAGGAATCAAGAACATTATAAACACCGCATACGACATGGGCATAAAGACACCGCTAAAGGAAACCAAATCACTGTGTTTGGGTAGTAGTGTGGTTGACTTGTTAGAACTTACCAACAGCTATTGCACCGTTGTCAACGACGGTAAATACAACATGCCAATAATGATATCCAAAATCGAAGACAGAGACGGAAATATTATTTACAAAGCCAAGAAGCACGAAAAGCAGGCAATCCCCTACAAATCAGCTTATCTGATGCAGATAATGCTAAGAAGCGGACTTCACGGAACCTCTGCTGCCATGTGGGAATACATAGGCGGTCTGACACAGACAACGGACTTTGGAGGGAAAACAGGAACCAGCAACAACCACGCTGATGCATGGTATGTGGGTGTTACCCCCAAACTGGTCGGTGGCGTATGGGTTGGAGGCGAATTCCCCTGCATACACTTCCGGACAGGCGCCCTTGGACAGGGAGGAAAAGCAGCCTTGCCCATATTCGGGGACTTTATCAAGAAAGTTCTAAATGATAAAAGATTCAGCAAATATAAAGCCAAGTTCGCTGAGGCAAAAGACATAGATCCAAGCCTATGGTCAGGCAGTGATTACGCCCCTGCCCCAGACAGCACTTTAACAGAAGAAACAGGCGAAAACGAAAACGAAATTGAGGATGCATCGCAAAATAACGACGTAAATGACGCAAAAACCGAGGTGATAGCGACCGAAGAATGACAAAGATTCATCCGATTTGTTAATTTGTATTAAAATTAAGAGCAAAAGAACGCTACCCTTACGGGGTTTCAGTAAAAAAACGTAAATTTGCTCTGTTTAGCACAAAAAATGTGCAAAAATAGGTTAAAGAACACATAAAATTTAAACTAAAATAACACAAAAAAAATGCGTATGACAAACCGTTTAAGCAAATGGAGTAGGCAGTCATCTCGGATGATTTGCCTAATGGCAGTTTGCGGACTGACGTATGCTTGTTCAGACATTTTCCCATTGGACGATGAAATGCCCGATTGGCTGAACACCAGCATTTACGAAAGTCTGGAGAAGTCTGGCAATTTCAAGATCTATCTGAGATTGCTTGCCGACGAAGATGTAAACCCTGCTAACGCGCGTCCGCTCACGGAGGAATTGAGCAAAACAGGCTCAAAGACCGTCTTCGTAGCAAACGATGCAGCATGGGAAGCATTCTTCAAGAGAAATGAGCAGCTGCCCGAAAGTAACCCCTGGCATTATGCCACTTCTTACGAGAATCTGAGTGTAGCACAGAAGAAGCTGTTGATCCACACCAGTATGCTCAACAACGCCATCGTTATGGAAAACCTGGCAAGTAGTGAGGCCAGTGGTGAAAACCCACCAACCCGCGGTGAGTACATGCGCCGATTTACCGATGTAGCAGCAACTGACACCATCACATACATCAAGTCAGAAGACCTGCCTACCAACTACAACCCCGTTGACAAAGATTACTGGCAGCGTTTCCGCAAGGAGAACGGTGGTAATGGTATCTATCTGGTAACAGACTCCAGCCTTACCATGATGCTCCACTTCACCCAGGAGCACATGTCCAGAAACAACATCAACAGTGATTTCGACTTCCCCAAGTTCATGGGTCGTGAGCGTATCACCAGCGACGTACATATTTACGATGCCCACCTCGACAGTACTGACATTGTCTGCCAGAATGGATACGTAAACATGACAGAGAAGCCTCTTTGCCCCTTGGCAAGTATGGCTGAGGTGATTCGTACCAACGGACGCACCAATATCTTCAGCCACATGCTGGACCGTTACTGCGCTCCCTTCTACAATCACCGTATTACCACGGACTATAAGGTATTGCACCCCGAGTTCACAGACTCTATCTTTACCAAGCGTTACTTCTCTGACATGAGTGCAGGAGGTAGAGCTTTGAACTCTGAACCTGGCGACAGAGGAGGAACATATAGGACCTATTATCCCTTCCGATATTTACCAGAAGTGATGCCCGATTCGCTGAAGGACTACGCAGGTGCTGGAGAGGTCAGTCTGAAGTACGACCCCGCATGGAACGAGTACTACGAAGACAAGTCACACCCCGAGAACCGCGAGAAAGACATGGCAGCCATGTTCGTCCCCAGCGATTCCACACTTTGGGACTACTTCATCAACGCCGGTGGTAGACAGTTGATTCAGACATACTACGAACGTGAGGGTACACAGTACGCAATTCCTCGCACCACTCCAACAACTTACGAAGAGTTGTACAAGCAGATCGACTGCATCCCCCTGACAACCCTGCAGAAGCTTATTAATATAATTATGTTACGTTCATTCGTGGGTTCAGTACCCAGCAAGATGACGAAGCAGAAGGACGATGCTCTGGAACAGTTGTTCTATCCCGAGGATATAGAAAAGATTGACACCTGTTTGATGGCAAGCAATGGTGCGGTATATATTATGAATCAGGTATATGGTCCTGCCGACTTTACCTCAGTTACTGCTCCCGCCTTCATCAGTACTACCAACAAGTGTATGAGCTGGGCCATCTACGACCAAGAAAATATGGGTCTGAACTACTATGCATACCTGAAGGCTATGCAGAGCCGATTCACATTCTTCATGCCCAGCGACGCAGGTCTTGCCTATTACTACGACCCCACCAGTATGAAGAGTAAGAATCCACGTGTCCTTAATATGTACTACGACCAAAAAGAAAAAGTTAAGGTCAAAGCCAACTGCTATAAGTACTTCCCCCCCTACCCAGTACAAGTTCCTGAAAAAGAAGGAGAAACTATCGGAAGTGTTGGCGGTAGGCTCATGACTAATGATATCGAGCCAACAGATATCACCAACCGTTTGAAGGATATTCTGGAGAGTCATACCATTGTACACGATGGAACTAACCCCATCGACGGAGAAGACGAATATTTCCTTTCTAAGAATGGTAACGCCATTAAGGTCGTACGCAACGAGAATAACGAGATTATTGCTGCCAAGGGTGGCTTCCAGCTCGAAAACGAGCGTCAGGGCATTACCGGTAACGGCAAAGACAAGGGTATTACCTCATGTATCGTTACATCTCCCTTCCCCAACCTGAAGAATGGTGGCACATACGTAATGGATTCCCCATTGGTTCCCACATACCGAAGCGTTTGGAGTATCCTAACAAACGACATGAAGGAGTCCAATCCCAAACTGATGACGGAGCCTTTTACCGAAGCAAATTGGGCAGCAAATCCCTACAGTGCCTTCTACGATCTCTGTGCAGCAAACTCATATGACACGGAAATCATGGGATGCGGTTTGGTTCCCGCAACTTTGAGCACCGCTGAGCAGAAGGCTGCAAAGAAGAAATTCTATGTATTCTTCGAGGATGGCGGTCTTGACTACAACATCCAGTTCTTCAACAACTATCGTTACACTATCTTCGTTCCCACAAACGAGGCTATCAAAGAAGCCATTGCAAACGGTCTGCCCACATGGGAAAATATTTACGACGACTATCATTCACATTGTAAGCATGAAGTGAATCCCGAGACTGGAGAATGGCTGAAGGATTCTGAAACAGGTGAATATACCTACACCAACGAATTGGAGACATACGAGGACAGTGTCCGTATTGCTGCCAAGATTACTTATCTTACCAACTTCATTCGTTACCACTTTGCAGACAACTCTGTTTTTGCAGACAAGTCAGAACTTAGCGATGCTAACGGAGAAATGGTAACTTCAAGTTACGACCACGAGACAGGCTTGTTCTGTAAGATTCACGTTGACCGTATCAAGCAGGGTGACGAGACCATCTTGCGCGTGTGCGACGACGTTACTTATAAAAAGGATCACAACAACAAGATTCCTACCGTTAAGGAAATGAACAACATTCTTGCACGTGACATTTCATGTAGTAAGAAAGGTTCAAGTCAAGCCACGGCTCCCCGTAACATTAGTATGAAGAACATCGTTCTTGATGCATCAAGTGCTGCTGTAATCCATCAGATTGACGGCGTACTTAACCACACCGCATTGGTGGGTGGCCGTCACGACAGCGCATGGAGCACAACTGCAAATGCCAAGAAGTATCTAAAGAGGTACGCAATCAAAGCAAACGAATAATTTACTCCCACTATGAATAAGATAATAAAGCTAATAATGCTATGGGTGATAGCTTTGATGGCATTGCCCGCAAGCGCACAGCAACATCGTATCTCCGGTACGGTATCCGATGATTTTGATGTCATCATCGGTGCCAATGTCGTAGAGTATGATAAGAATAATCGTCCGGTTAGTCATACCGTTACTGACATGAACGGTAACTTTACCATGAATGTCAAGGACCCCAACAATACCCTTAAGATTAGTTATTCCGGATACCAGCCCAAAATTGAGAAGGTGGGTACCAAGACTACTTGGAAGGTAAAATTGGTAGAAAATACCAAGATCTTGAATGTTGTCGAGAAAACAGCAAAGAAGCCTGCTCCTACAACAGGTTTGGAAATTCCTCAACGCGAGTATTCCGCTGCAGTCCAGAAATTCGACATGAAGGATGTGGAAGGTCTTGCCTTCGAGTCTGTTGACCAGGCCCTACAGGGTCAGATTGCAGGTCTCGACATTGTTCCCAACTCAGGTAACCTTGGAGCCGGTACTACCATGCGTTTGCGTGGTATTACCACCATCAACGGTAACAAACAGCCTCTGATTGTATTGAACGACCACATCTTCGAAATTCCCGACGAGTACAAGAACGAGAGTTTCGAGAACTACGACAACGAAGAGCAGTTCTCTACCCTACTGAGTGTAAACCCCGAGGATATTGAGAGTATCGTTGTATTGAAGGACGGTGCCTCTACAGCCAAGTGGGGTATGAAGGGTGCTGCCGGTGTTATCGAAATCAAGACAAAGCGTGGTAAGAGAGGTCCTACCCGTGTAAACTTCAGATATAACTTCACTGGCACATGGCAGCCTCAGGGTTACAACATGCTGGACGGTGACGGCTATACCATGTATATGAAGGAGTCTTACTACAATCCTCAGCAGCAACCTACCAGCGAGAAGGGACTGTTCGAATTGGATTACGACCGCTCACATCCCAACATCTACTACAACTACAACAAGAACACCGACTGGGTGAAGGAAGTGAAGCAGTTCGGTCAGGAGCACAGATTCTCTGTTAACCTCTCCGGCGGTGGTGAAAAAGCTACATTCCGTATCAGTGCCAACTACGACAAGAGCACCGGTATGGTTATTGGTCAGAAGATGGATCGTTTCACCAGCAATACCGCTCTGGACTACCAAGTCAGTGACCGAATCAAGTTCAGCTCAACCATCGACTTGGGTTTCTATACCAACCACAAGAACTACGAGTTCCAGAACGACCGTATCATGGACCGTGCATATAAGGCCATGCCTAACATGAGCGTATGGGAGTACGACTCCAACGGTAACCTTACAGGCAACTATTTCAATATGCTGCCCTTGGCTGCCACTTATTCAAAAACTGGAACCAGTGGATATCTTAACGACGGTTATCATACTTCCTATCATCTACGCGACATGTTCGTAAACGGCAACCCCGTAGCTCGTGCCATGCTGGCATGGTGGAATATGAAGGAGTACAACTTAAAGCCTCAGTTCAGCATCGAGTACAAGTTGCTTGGCAAGGACGACAATCACATCAGATTGGACTATGTAGGCGATGTCGAGTTACAGGTATTCAACACCAGTAACGACAGATACTGCCCTAGCGAATTGAAAACCATGCCTTGGATTTGGGGTGGTGACAACAAGGCAGCTCTTACATCGAACGAACGTAACTACGTAGGTAACGAGGAGAAAAAGTCACTTCAGTTCTCTACACGTCACGATTTACGCTTCTACACTCCCACCAACAAGGACCACACATTCTCTGCATTGGCCCGTTTCGAGTTGGTTACAGGAAATGGTAACGACCAGACAATGAATCTGTGGAACGTGCCCGACGGCATCACCGACCCCACCGTTATCGCATTGCTTCGCGACGTCAACTCCGGTACCAGCGAATGGCGCAGCCAGCACTTCTACTTTAATACGCACTATTCTTACAAGAGTAAGTACAATCTCGATGCCTCTTTGCGTATCGATGGTAGTACTGGTTTCGGCTCTGGTCACAAATATGCCGTATTCCCCTCTGTTGGTGCTCGATGGAACATCAGCGACGAGAAATTCATGCAGTGGAGCAAGAAGTGGTTGGAACTGTTGTCAGTACGCGGTAGCTGGGGTATTGTAGGTAACGGCAGTGACAGCGGTAGCGATCAGTACAACAAGTACAAGAATAACGGCTACTACAACGGTCACCAGGTAATCGTACCAGAGAATCTTTCTCTTACCGACCTGCGTTGGGAGAAGGTACAGAAGATCGACTACGGTTTCAACCTGGAACTCTTCAAGAGTATGATTACTGTTGACTTGGATATCTACGACAACAAGACAACAGACCTTATCATGAAGAACCTCCGCATCTCCAGTGCCAATGGTTTCAGTACGTTGTCAAAGGTAAACGGTGGAACCTTGCGTAACAGAGGTTGGGAAGTAAACGTTAGCACAGGCAAGTTCTGCAAGGTCGGCAAATTCTCTATGAAGTTGCGTGGTAACCTGTCTCAGAACTTCAACGAGGTAGAGGAGATGAATCCCCTCATTCTGGAAAACCTGAATGGCAAGGATACCTATCAGCCCGGAAACCTCAGCTGGAACAAGCGTGTGCAGATAGGAAACGCCTTGGGTTCCTTCTATGGCCTGCATTATCTGGGTGTTTACAGATACGACTACGAGCACAACGGTTACACCACCAAGTCTATGAACGACTACGGTTATGCCGAAAGTGTTCCCTATGTGGATGTGGATGGCAAGACCAAATATCGCAATGCTACCTCTGTAGAGGAAGCCAGAGCTTATGGCGACGGTTGGCATTACAAGTATAACGCAGCTAGCGACTCATGGACAAAAGACTATGCTATCAACACTGCTGCAGCCGCTGCAAGACGTGGTGAGAACTCAACCTGTCCTATTGCATTCGACGCAGATGGCAATATGCTTACCAACGCTAAGGGTGAGCCCCTGCCCATGTATTACTGCTACAACGAGTCATACCGTAAGAAGTTCTCGGGTGGTGATGCCATCTACGAGGATATCAACCACGATGGTCAGATCGACCGTTACGATATGGTTTACCTCGGCAGCTCTAACCCCAAGTGCAATGGTGGTTTCGGTATAACGCTGTACTATGGTAAGTTCTCTATCAATACTAGCTTCAATTTCCGTATCGGCAACATGATTTTCAACAAGGCACGTATGGAATACGAAAGCATGTACAACAACAACAACCAGAGCTATGCCACAACATGGCGTTGGCGCAAGAATGGTGATATAACTACTATCCCCCGTGCTCTTAACAACTATGGTACAGGATATCGTAGCTACAACTCACTGATGAGCGACCGCTACATCGAGGAAGGAAACTATCTGCGTATGCAATATATCCAGCTCAACTATGACTTTGATGCTCAGAAGCTAAAGAAGTACCGCATCAAGAGCCTGAAGGTATCTGCCTCTATTAACAATCCATTCGTATGGTCAAGATACACAGGTGTTGATCCTGACGTATCATCAGGAAGTTTCGAATGTGCAGTTGATGAGAGCAAGACTCCACCAAAGAAGTCATTCACTTGCAACTTAATGATCGGATTCTAAAAAAACATACAGATGAAAAAGATAAATTATATATATAAATCTGCTTGCCTGTTCGGATTGTTGGCATTAGGATTGACATCTTGCGAAGACTACCTGACAATCTACCCAACAGACCGTGTTGTTGAGGAAAACTTTTGGGAGGATGCCAACGACCTGAGAGGCGTTCAGTATGGCGCCTACAAGCAAATGGCAAGTACAGTAGATAAAATGTTTATTTGGGGTGACCTTCGTTCAGACTCTTATACACTGAACAACCCAGACGAAGCGCAGTCAACCCATAACACCTATAGTAACATCCTGAACGGTATGCCCGACTCCAGTATGAATGAATTCGACTGGGGAGGCGTTTATACCACTATCAACCTTTGCAACAAGGTGTTGCAGCATGGTCCTGAAGTATTGAAGAAGGACAAGCAGTTCACTACAACAGAGTGGTTGTACATGCGTGCTGAGATGAAAACACTCCGTGCCCTCAATTACTTCTATCTGATTCGAGCCTTCAAGGATGTACCTTATAGCAAGAAGGTTATCAACAGCGACCAGGAAGTTGAGTCATTCCCTCTCAGCAACCAGTTAGACATTTTGGACTCCCTCATTATCGATTGCGAGGATGTGGCTGGGCAGGCACGTAACCGTTTCGCTAACAACGGAGACACCAAAGGTATGATTACCAATGCTGCCATTTATTCTATCTTGGCCGACATGTACCTGTGGCGTGGTTCACTGCACCAGGGACGCGGTATTAAGAAGGATACTGTAATTGCTTATCGCGAGAATATCGATAACACAATTACTGTCGATACCGTCCCCCACACCTACGAAGGCGAAGAAGGTGACTACATGATAGCTGCCAAATGGGCACAGAAGGCACTTGATGCACATCACCAGCAAGTGCAGGATTATTTCACCTCACAGGGATCCTATATTTCTTCCAACGAAATTATTTCCTACGGTTTGGATAATGTGGATCTCATTAAGAACGACTTCAAAGGTGCAAGCAGTTCCACTCCCAAGTTAGAGGCACAAAATGCCATCTTTAACAAAGGATATACTAATAGTGAAAATATCATTATTGTCGGTAACGGTGGTGGTAACAGTATAGAAAGTATTCTGGAGATACAGTATAGCTCAAGTGATGGCTTAGAAAACAATATCGTCAACAGCCTCTATGGTTACCGCAACAACACCCAACTAAAGGTGGCTGAGGATGCCATAAAAAATGCCCACAACAACGACGACAAGAACCTGAAGTATGACTCACGTGTGTGGATTGGCTGCCAGACATACATTGACGACACTCAGGCTAAGTCAGGCTATTATTGTCTGAAATATCAGAACCCCGCACTGGAATTCGAAGGAACCTCTGGATCACGCAAAATCAAGTACGTCAAGCTTGGTACAACTACCACATATAACAACTGGATTATCTATCGTACTACCGATGTCATGCTGATGAAGGCAGAAGCTATGGCATGTGCGAAGAAGAACGATGACGAGGTTACCAGAATTGTAAATGCTATTAACCGTCGTTCTTATTGCGACTTCAACACCGACGAGAGGCCCGATGAGAATTTCACCAACAAGAACAAGAAGACTGGTAACTTCAGCGTATTAGCCGCAGATATAACACCCAGTTCCAAGAACAACAAGATTTCCCTTCCCACTATCCCCAAACTGGTTGCAACCGTTATGAACCAGCGTCAGATAGAACTCTTGGGCGAAGGCAAGCGTTGGTTCGACTTGGTTCGTATGGCAGAACGCTACAGCAACAACGACAAGGATCCCGCCGACGAGCGCGATAATCCAGAGGGCGTTGCCAAGGGCGAACCCGGATACGTTGGAAATGGCCAGACAGGTATGGCCGCCGTGGTATATTACTTCATGAAGAATTCTGTTGGCGAGCAATCCTGTGGAACCCTGTATAACAGATTCAAGAACCGCTGGGGTCTGTATTGTCCCATCTATTACGAAGAGGTAAAGGCCAGCAACGGCAAAATCCTTCAGAACCCTGTATGGAACAAGTCAAGATATGAACAGTAAGTTTGTATAAAATAGATTTCAGGAATTTAAAGAAATATCAAATATGACTAACAATAAATTCAACAAATACATTGGAGCAATTGCCCTGGGAGCTGTCATTATGGCAGTGCCCAGTTGCACCGATGATCACTTCGACCCAACATACGGAGGTGATGACAAGCAAGCTGTTGATGCAACCAAAACACTCTGGCAGCACATCTGCGAGAATAAGAAACTGACAAAGTTTAAAACGATTGCCGAGAATGCCAAGTTCTGGAAGGACGACAAGCACAAAATCTCTGATTGGACGTATGCCGACATCTTGAATAGCGGCCAGGTAGCTACTGTATGGGCTCCCGAGGACGACGATTTCCCCGATGCAGAATACCAGAAATGGCTGGATATGTGCGAGACAGACGGCTACAACCTGCAGCAGCAGTTCCTGGGCAACCACATTGCCCTCTGGCGTAAGAACGTCTCAGACAGCAGCATAGATACCATTAGGATGATTAATGGTAAGAACCTGGTTTTTGACAAGTCTGACACGGCCAACTGCACCATTCAGAATATTGCCATCAGCCAGAAGAATATCCCTGCCATGAATGGTACATTGCATACCATCAAGGGTACAACCCCCTTCCGCTACAACTTCTACGAATATATGAAGTTTAGTTCTGCCGTGCCATATCTGACTGACTATGTAGTTTCAAAAGATACTACTATATTCAGCCAGAGTGCCAGTATCGAGGGTCTGCCCGACAAGGACGGTAACCCCTCGTACGTTGATAGTGTTTACTTTACAAGGAACCTGTTGTTCGAGAGCTACAGGTATCTGCCAAGCAGTGGTTCCGAAAAGTGGGATATCCCCTTGGAATGTTTCCGTGCACACATAGATCATGAGGACTCCGCCTTCGTCATGGTGATGCCGACTGATGAGGCCTGGACAAAGGCTAAGCAGAAGATTGCACATCTTTACAAATATCCCGCGAGTTACGAAGATAAGGACGAGACAGAAAGTAGCGAAAACGCCAAGGTTGTTCCACGTTACATCACTGAAAAAAATGAGCAGTACAAGCTTGACTCGATAGCCGACATGAGTATGAACATGGACCTCACTACTCCACTGGTATTTAATATCAACCAACAGCCGAAGACCGGCAATCAACTGTGGAAGATTGATGAGTTCATTGAAAGCAAGGGGGCTAACGCCAAGTTCCTGTTGAACACCTATGGCGACACCCTGCGTACCACGGATACATGGGACAAGACCAGCATCTTCAATGGCAATCTGGTTAAAATGAGTAATGGCTACGGTTACGAGGCAACCACATGGGCCTTCCCCCGCGAGCTGTATAATCCCGACATTGAAGTTGATGTTAATGCTGGTTCATTCTACATGACGAAGAGTACCAGCTACCACAAAATTGGAACAAGCTCAAGAACAATTCCCTTTAACAACGAGAAGTATGCTTCCATTGCCAACAAGTACGGAAAAGTTTTCAACAACAACTTCTATTACATGGCTCCTTATGGTAATTCCACAACGAACCCTACGTTTGAAATTAAGTTGCGAGGGAATAAGTACACTACGTCAGACATCGTTACCCGTGGCAATGCAGCCGAGGTAATGAGTGGAAAATACGACATTCAGGTAGTGATGGTTCCCTACTGGTACACCATGATTTCTGATGCAGAGAAAGTTGATGAGGCATTTGAAGACCCCGAATACATCAAAACTCTCGCCAGCACAATGAAAATGGCCTTCACCGCCAAGGTTCGTCATAACAAAAATGGCAAGAGTCCCGATGTACTCTCCAGCGTTTCCAAGACGATAGAATATGATGCAACCAAGGTTGATACCATTACAGTATTCGAAGACTTCGAGTTCCCCTATACTTATAAGAACATGCGATTCAGCTATCCCACCCTGCAGATTGTTGGCGCAGTTAAGGGATCTGGTAACATTACTGTAAAGAAAGGATTCATGTATGGCCTGTTAATTGACCGCGTGATCCTGAGAAGCAAAGAGACCGGTGAAGAAACAATTCTCGACCCTCAGTAAAAGAATAAGATGATGAAAAATATAATAAGTGATACATTCATGCACAAGACACTGAAAACAGGTCTGTGTTTCCTGTTGCTTTCCGGTTTAAGCATTCCCAGCGTATATGCGCAGGATGAGGTGGAAAGTACTGACGGAGAAGAAGAGGTAGTTGTTCGCAAAGCCAAAAAGCCTGAGAAGAACTACGAGACAAAAACCGTAAAGGGTGTTATTACCGATGATGCAACCGGTGAGCCCATGGGTGGTGTGCGCGTTCAGGCCTTGGGTCTGGGCAGATATTCAACCCTGACGGAGGATGATGGTTCATACACCCTCGAGATTCCCGTATTCTCTGATGCTGTCTATGTGTATGCAGAAGGATACAATCCCTTGCAGTGCGCAGTAAAGGACGGTGTGGCTAACGCGAGACTCATTGATGTCAATTTCAATGTCTTCTACACAGAAGGTACCACCATTACCTCGCAGAAAACGCTAACACTGAATGAGACCAGCAGTATCAGTATTGATGAAGATATCGAGAGAAAACTGGCAGGTGATATCCATACCGTTCTGCGTAATGGCACACCCGGTGTCGGTAACTTTATGACCATCCGCGGTGTAAACTCTATCAATGCCAACACACAGCCCTTGATTGTTCTGGACGGCAACATCATCGATCCCCAGTACGACCGTATGTCGGCTCACGAAGGTTTCTTTAACAACCTATTAGCCGGTATCGACCCAGATAATGTAGAATCTATCCAGATTCTCAAGAACGGTACCGCACTCTATGGTGCAAAGGGCGGCAATGGTGTTATCATCATCAAGACCAAGCGTGGCAAGAGCATGGCTACCAAGATTAACCTGCGTATCTATGGCGGCGTGGAACTCATGCCCAAGACATTGAGCATGCTAAACGGTGACCAGTATTCTGCTTATCTGAGTGACGTCATCAGCTCTTTGGATAAACTGAAGGCCAGTTCACTTACAAACTTCAGATTCCTCGACAAGAGCCCTTCCAACTACTATCGCAATGTGTTCAGCAACAACGAGGATTGGCAGAATGGACTTTATCAGTCTGCCATGACCCAGAACTACAAATTAAGTGTAGAGGGTGGTGATGATGTTGGTATGTATGACCTTTCACTGGGTTATACCTCCAGCGACTCAAACGCTAAGGGAACAGACATGAACCGTTTGAGCCTGCGATTCAATACAGATATCAAGATATCCGATAAGCTTTCCACAGGTCTGGATATCTCATACAACCAGGTTAGCTATGACCTGTTTGATCAGGGATGGAGCGAGGATTACAGCATGCAGAACATTGGTTCACCCAACGTTCTGGGCGTAGTACAGGCTCCTTTCATCAGCCGCTATGCCTATTACTACGACGAGAAAGCTACAAACACCTATCCTTCAGATCGTCTGAAGCTCTCTGACGAATATGCTGGTAAGTATGCTTCTACCAACTCTCAAAACGGAAAATACATAGAGAATCCATTCCAGTTCAATAATATGATTGGTAGCACGAACTTCAACGAATCGCTGCGTAACCCCTATTGGATTTTGAAGAACGGTAGCGGCAAGATCAAGAATTATGCCCAGAACAGCATAATTAACCTCAATGCCAGTCCTAAGTATCAGATTACCCCATCATTAAGCGTAAGTGACCGTATTAACCTCCAGATTAACCGTAGCAACGAGAAGTACTACCTCCCTGTTTGTGGTACAACTCCCTACTTCCTGAAGGATCTGGGTTATATCGACAGTATGATAAAGTCCCTCTTCTCAAAGGAAACCACTGTGAATAACGACTTACGTATAGAGTGGGCCAAGAACTACGGTGCCCATACAGTGGACGTATTCGGAGGCTGGCGATACAACACCTACTCTTACAGTTATACCTATACAAGCGGTTATAACAACGAGAACGATAAACTGCTCAACCTGAACAAGAATATGGACTACGCCAACTATGGCGGTACCAACGACAGCTGGTCTGACATGACCTACTACTTGAATGCAGCTTACAACTACAAGAACCGTTACTTTGCAGACTTTGCATTCAGTGCTCAGGCAAGTAGCCGTTTCGGTTCCAACACCAAGTCTGGTGTAAAGGCATTCGGCGTTAGCTGGGGTCTCTTCCCCTCTTTGCAGTTGGGTTGGATTATCAGCAACGAGAAGTGGTTTAACACCACCAAGGGTATCAACTACCTGAAGTTGACTGCCGGCTACGAAATGAGCGGTAACGATGACCTGGACTACTACGCATCACGTACCTATTGGGAGAGCCAGAAACTTTCTCGCGAAACAGTAGGTCTCTACCTGAAGAATATTGCCAACAGCGGCATTCAGTGGGAAACCACAACCAAGTGGAACATTGCTCTGCAGGGTAGTTTCCTGAACAACCGCGTGCAAGCAGGCATTGACATCTTCTGGAATAAGACAGACAACCTGCTTACCATTAAGGAGTTGAACTACATTGCCGGTCTGACCAAGTACTGGACCAACGAGGGGCAGCTCACCAACAAGGGTGTAGAGCTTAATGTTAACGCAGCTATCATCAACAAGAAGAACTGGAAGTGGGAACTGGGTGCAAGCCTTGGCCACTATAACAACAAGATTACAGAACTGCCCGGCGGTCAGAGCAACACCATTAAACTGAACGATGTAAATGGCGGTAATGTGCAGTACCTGCACGGCTACACCAACAGCGTATATGGAGAGGATAATATCCTTACAGCTGTAGGTTATTCAGTAGGCAGCTTCTACGGATGGCAGACAAACGGTGTATTCGCTTCTGATGCAGACGCAAGCACGGCTTACAATGGAAATGATTACCTGAAGTATCCCACCGGTATAGCAGACGAAAGCAAGAAGTATGCTAACTTCCAGGCTGGTGATGTTTGCTTCGTGGACCAGAACGGTGATGGTGTGATCGACGATTCCGATAAGGTTGTTATCGGTAACCCACATCCCGATATCTACGGTAACATCTTCTCAAGCCTGACATGGAAGAACCTCCGTCTGGATGTTAACTTCAAGTACAGCCTGGGCAACGATATCTACAACTATCAGCGCTCAAAGATTGAAGGTCTGAACACCACCTACAACCAGACAACAGCCGCTCTGCGTCGCTGGACTCATGAAGGGCAGATTACCGACATGCCCCGTGCATGTTACAAGGAGTCTGAGGACTGGCGTAACAACGAGCGTATGTCTGATCGTTGGATTGAGGACGGAAGCTACCTGAAACTGAAGAATGTTCGCCTCACCTACAAGATTCCTTATACCAACAGCTGGTTGTTTGGTCTGAAGGTCTGGGGTGAAGCAAACAATCTGTTCACCCTGACAAAATACCTGGGAACAGACCCCGAGATGAGCAGCCACAATGGTGTACTTTACCAAGGTATAGACACCGGCCTTATCCCACGTGGCCGTAACTTCAACTTAGGTGTAACCATCAACCTGTAATCAAGAAGAATATAAGATTATGAAAAAGAAATCAATTATAAGTTTGCTTATCTTCTGCATGACAATGGGTATGATTAATACGTCATGCCAGGACATGCTGACACCCGATAGTGAACGTCACGCTTATGATGTGGCAAAGGATACCCTGTACTCCTATTGGGGTGTGATAAAGTCTCTGCAAGGAATAGCAGAGCGTTACGTGATTCTTAATGAGTGCCGTGGCGACCTGGTGGATGGTTCATCCTACGTGAGCGACACCATTGCAGCCATCATCAATTTCGGTAAGAACGGCTACGAGGACAAGTACAAGGACGGAGCCTGTGCTTACCTGAAGGTCAGCGACTACTATCACGTAATCAACAGTTGTAATGCCTATATTGCAAAGTGCGATACTGCCAGAAAGGTATCAACCGGACAACAAAGTAGCTATATGCTACGAGAGTATGCCCAGGTTATGGCCATCCGCGCATGGGTTTACATGCAGCTCATCTATGCATACGGTAATGTGCCCTTCTACACAAAGCCTATGCTTACCACAGACGAGATAAACAACTTTATCAGCAATCCCAACCACACCATGGCAAATGCCCAGACGCTGGCAGAATACCTGGGTCCCCAGTTGGATAGCGTTAAGGTGGTGCTGGAGAAAATGTTCGGCGTAGAAATCTACCCCCAGTACGACAATTATGGAAGCATACACAGCATGCGTACCATGTTCCCCATAGACGTAGTATTGGGCGATCTGTACCTGCTGCAAGGCGATGAGCAAGCCTGCGCTAAAGCTGCCGGCTACTATTACAACTTCCTGAACAGTAAGTTCTGCGGTCCATTGGAGACCACCGACTATGTTAGTACCGGTGATGTTCGCGCAAATGTTGACGAGCCACAATATGGATACTCAGGAATTCCTTATTCAGAGAAAAGCCATCGCTACACTAGCGGTCGCTACCGTGGTGAGGCCATCACCTGTATCCCCGGCAACACGGGACGCTTGGATGGTAGGGTATTTACTGACATCAACCGACTGTTCGGATACGAGGCCACCTTGCGTTCGAGTGGTAGCGGTGATAACGCCAGTTCATGGGTTTCACTGAGTTACTACGACAATGGCTATCGTCGCGAGTTGCTTCCCAGTAAGGGTTACGAAGCACTATGCGACAGCCAGAAATACGAGTGCTACATTGGCCAAACTTCCAGTGATCAGACAATGGAGTTGGTTACCTTGCCAGGTGTAGGCGACGCACGCCGTTCATGGATTTATAACGTGCACAGCACAGGTAGTAACCATATTGTAGAAAAGCCAATAAGTGAACAGTACTCCCTTCCTATAGGAGACGACACCCAGTATGGCAAACTTGTCAGCAAACAGAACCCTATGGGATCCTTCAGCACCGTTTATCCCCTGGTTTATCGTAAGGCAACCATCTGGTTGCGCTATGCTGAGGCCATCAACCGTGCCGGCTTCCCCAGCTACGCATTTGCCATCCTAAAGACCGGTCTGGTAAGCGATAACAGCAGATGGTTCCCCAGTGTGCTTAACGACGACAAATATAATACGGCTTTTTCATACACCGCTGGCGTAAATACAGATTTCGGTGCCAAGGATAGTTTGTATTGCTACATTGAGGAAACCGCAGACACCACTTATCAATGGGGTTCTAAGGTAGAAGAAGGGGTAAGCATCAGTAGCTTGGCTGACCTGAAAGATTATCTCGAAAATATCTGGGAGGAAGACTCCATAAAAGCAAATGCCACATTGGAAGAAGGCGAGACACCAATTCCAGCCAGACACTTTACCCCTGCAACAGACCTCAAGAATGTTTACTTCTACGTAAAGGCCTTCAACAACTATCCCGCAGCCTATCTATCAAAGGCATGCTGGTATTTGGATCGCAGAGAGGTAGAGAATGCCTCTTCCAAGCCTTGGCTGAATTACAATAGCCAGGTTAATCTGCGTGGCTACAGAACTACCATTTATCCCTTCTATAAGACTGAGGTTTATGCTACCGGTGGTTTCCTCCCTAGAGAAGAGGATTATGTACCAGGTTCATCCAAGACATCAGATTACCTGACCATCGGTATTCACCAACGTGGTTGCGGTATCCTCAGACCCGGTGATACCGAGCAGCTGAGTTCATACAACTACGTAGATATGGTTACCAAGAAGATTAAGGAGAACCATGGCGTAACCGTAACCAAGGAGCAGATCTACGGTCAGGACACTGATAACCCCATCGACAAAGCATGGGTAATCGAGGCTGTTGAGGACCTGATTATTGACGAGGATGCTTTGGAGCTTGCCTTCGAGGGCTGTCGCTTCTCTGACCTGGCTCGTGTAGCCATCCGTCGTGGCGATCCCAGCTTCCTGGCTAAGCGCGTTGCAAAGCGTAGCGGAACCATGGATATGAAGTTGTACAACGTCCTGATGACTCCAAGCAACTGGTATCTACCCTTCCCCACTGAATAATTGTTCTAACAAATATTCTCAAAGAGCGCCCGGAGATAATCCGAGCGCTTTTTTTGAGTCCAATGATGAGAGATGAGAGATGATAGATGAGAGATGATAGATGGTTTCAAGTTTCATGGGTCTTCGACCCGGTTTCAAGTTTCAGGTCGATAATCGAGATGAGAGATTATAGATTATAGATGAGAGATGAGAAAATAAATAACATTTATTAACGATTATGTTTGTTGATTTTTTACGGTCTCTTGAAAATATTTGCGACATGTAGAAAAGTGCCACAAGCCTCGTTTTTCCGGTTGAGCCGGCTCGATCGATCTGTTGAGGCGGCTCATTCGATCGATTGAGCCGGCTCAACTATTTGGGGGCATTTTAAAGAAATTAGTTAAAAGAGCAAAAAAAATCAACTTATTTCTAACCATTAATTAACTTGGAAAAATTATTTTGCAAGTGAGTTTCTTACCAGAACTAAGGTGCAAATTTTCCATAACCATAGCATTTCCAAAACATAAAATATGAGTCTGATTGCGGATTTATGTAACATCCTTCTGCCACGCAAATGTGTGGTTTGCCAGCATACATTGGAACCTACCGAGCAATATATCTGTGCTGCCTGCTCGATCCAACTGCCACGCTATCCCATAGAGAGTATTGAAGACAACGAACCACTGAGAAAAGTCTGGAACTATGCGCCCATACAATACGGAGCAACATTATTATATTATAGACATCAGTCCAGCTTTCACAATATCATTATAAAGATCAAATACAAAGGGGGCGTACAACTGGGCATAAAGATTGGAGAGTGGGCAGCAATGGAAATAGCTCCTCTGCAACTGGCAAAGCAAATAGATGTGATTGTACCTGTTCCTGCCGACAGAAAAAGAAAAAAGAGAAGAGGATACAATCAGGCGGAGCTGATAGCCAAAGGAATGGCGAAAATCATGAACCGTCCCGTTCTGAACCTGCTAGAAAAGAAAGATACTGGAACATCACAGACAAAACTAAGCCGGACAGCACGAAGGGAGAATACAACAGGAAAATATATAGCTACTATACCCGATACATGGCGAGGAAAACACATCCTTCTGGTGGATGACGTACTGACAACAGGTGCAACCATAGGAAACTGCGCCCAAGCGCTGCTTGCCTGCGACCCTAAAGCAAGAATAAGCATATTTTCCCTAGCTTACAACGCAGAAAGTTGACGATTTGTGATTTTTTCAGCACATTTTCTTACAATTCGTTTGCAGAATAGAAGATTTTATGTAATTTTGCACCCGAAAAGAAAGCAATAAACCTAAGTATTAGTTAAAATCGAATCAGAATGGACGCAAAAAAAGTCTTGGAAGATCTGAAAAGACGCTTCCCCAATGAACCTGAGTATCATCAGGCAGTAGAAGAGGTACTTGGTACTATCGAAGAAGAGTACAACAAGCACCCCGAGTTCGACAAAGTAAATTTGATTGAGCGCCTTTGCATTCCCGACAGAGTTTATCAGTTCCGTGTTACATGGATGGATGACAAGGGTCAGATTCAGACCAACATGGGTTACCGTATCCAGCACAACAATGCTATCGGTCCCTACAAGGGCGGTATCCGTTTCCATAAGAGTGTAAACCTGGGTATCCTGAAGTTCCTTGCCTTCGAGCAGACTTTCAAGAACTCTTTGACAACACTGCCCATGGGTGGTGGTAAGGGTGGTTCTGACTTCAGCCCCCGTGGTAAGAGCAACGCCGAGGTAATGCGTTTCTGCCAGGCTTTCATGCTGGAGTTGACACGTCACATTGGTCCCGACACAGACGTTCCCGCTGGTGATATCGGCGTAGGCGGTCGTGAGGTTGGTTACATGTTCGGTATGTACAAGAAGCTCACTCGCGAGTACAGCGGTGTGCTGACAGGTAAGGGCATCGAGTTCGGTGGTTCACTGATCCGCCCCGAGGCTACCGGTTACGGTACTGTTTACTTCCTGCGTGCCATGCTGAAGACTAAGGGTGACAGCATAGAAGGCAAGAAGGTACTGATCTCTGGTGCTGGTAACGTTGCTCAGTATGCTGCCGAGAAGGTTCTGCAGTTGGGTGGTATTCCAATGACAATGTCTGACTCAGACGGTTACATCTATGATCCCGATGGAATCACACGTGAGAAACTGGATTACATCATGGAGTTGAAGAACGTTTACCGTGGTCGTATCAAGGAATATGCAGACAAGTATCCTACAGCTAAGTATGTAGCTGGCGCTAAGCCTTGGTTTGAGAAGGCTGATATTGCTCTGCCCTGTGCAACTCAGAACGAGTTGAACGAAGAGGCAGCTAAGGCTCTGGTAGCCAACGGCGTTATCGCTGTTGCTGAGGGTGCTAACATGCCTTCAACTCCTGATGCTATCAAGGTATTCCAGCAGGCTAAGATTCTGTACTCTCCCGGTAAGGCTAGCAACGCCGGTGGTGTATCAGTATCAGGTCTTGAGATGTCTCAGAACTCAGAGCGTCTGAGCTGGTCAGCTGAGGAAGTTGACGCCAAGTTGCTTTGGATTATGGAGAACATCCACGAAAACTGCGTGAAGTACGGCACAGAGCCTGACGGTTACGTTAACTACGTAAAGGGTGCAAACGTAGCTGGCTTCATGAAGGTTGCTAAGGCTATGATGGCCCAGGGCATTGTGTAAGCAATGACCGTCTCATAGTCGAGAAAGCTCGGCGAAGCGAAGCGAAGCCAACGTTCTTCTCGCTATGATGGCCCAGGGCATTGTGTAAGTTCGATATTCAACCATAGCTATATATATGTGGAGCCTCAGTCTGGTGAAATGCTGGACTGAGGCTCCAATATTATATTTATGAGTATTCACTTTTCATTTTTCATTATTTTTCGTAAATTTGCAGGCAAAATAATAGAGAAATGCAACTGAAAGATACCTCGTTTGTTGACTTGATGCTGAACCGCATCTGCAACGTGCTGTTAATAGCAAATCCGTATGACGCCTTCATGCTGGAAGACGACGGACGCGTTGACGAAAAGATCTTCTCGGAATATGCACGTCTGGGACTGCGCTTCCCTCCCCGATTCATCCAGGTAGCCAGCAAGGACGAGGCAGAGAGGCAGATGGCAGGCGGCAATATAGACCTTGTTATATGTATGCCTGCCGCCGAAGATAATAGCGTCTTTGACATTGCACGCTCCATAAAACAGATCTACGCCTCAATACCCATTGTGGTGCTCACCCCTTTCAGTCATGGTATTACCAAGCGAATGCAAAACGAGGACCTTTCCGTCTTTGAGTACGTATTCTGCTGGCTGGGTAATACGGAACTGTTGTTGTCCATCATTAAACTGATGGAGGACCGCATGAATCTGGAGCACGACATTCGCAGTGCCGGTGTGCAGATGATTCTGGTGGTAGAAGACAGCATACGATTCTACAGTAGCATTCTGCCAAGCCTTTACAACTTCGTGCTCCAACAGAGCCTGGAGTTTGCTACCGAGGCGCTGAACACCAGCTTGGAGACACTACGTATGCGAGGACGTCCAAAGATTGTTTTGGCCCGTAACTATGAAGAAGCATGGCAACTGTACAGTCGCTTTGCCAACAATACATTAGGAGTTATCAGCGACTGTCGTTTCCCCATGAAACCAGACGAGGAGAAAGATGAGGATGCTGGATTCAAGTTGCTAAGCGCCATTCGTGCCAACGACCCCTACATTCCCCTTATCATGAACTCGTCCGAGTCAGAAAAGGCTGAGTTGGCAGACCGATGCAGCGCACGTTTCATTGACAAGAACTCCAAAAAGATGGCCGTAGATCTGCGCAATCTTGTGCAGCGCTTCTTCGGCTTTGGAGACTTTGTATTCCGAAATCCCGATACAATGGAGGAGGTGGTACGCATACACAACCTGAAGGACCTTCAAGACAACATCATGACGGTTCCTTCGCGAAGCTTGCTTTACCACATCAGCCACAACAACGTCAGCCGCTGGCTGGCCAGTAGAGCCCTCTTCCCCATTTCAGAGTTCCTGAAGAATATCACATGGGATAACCTGCAGGACGTAGATGCACACCGCCAGATTATTCTGGATGCCATTGTGGCATATCGAAGGATGAAGAACCAAGGCGTTGTGGCTGTATTCCAACGCGAGAGGTTCGACCAATATTCAAACTTTGCCCGAATCGGAGACGGTAGTCTGGGTGGCAAGGGACGTGGTCTGGCCTTTATAGACCATATCCTCATGCGCCATACCGACCTCAACGAATATCAGGGTGCTCAGGTGCGCATTCCCAAGACTGTTGTACTCTGCACCGACATCTTCGATGAGTTCATGGATACAAACGAGCTCTATCAGATAGCCTTGAGCGACCTCCCAGACGACACCATCCTACAGCACTTCCTCCGTGCACGTCTGCCTATGCGACTGCTGGGTGACTTGGAGGCCTTCCTCTCAGTAGTCAGCACACCAATCGCTATACGAAGCAGCAGCTTGCTAGAAGACTCGCATTACCAACCTTTTGCAGGTGTTTACTCTACGTATATGATTCCATACAGCGCAGATAAATACGAACGTCTCTCTATGCTGGCAGGTGCCATAAAGGCTGTCTATGCCAGTGTCTTCTATCAGGGAAGCAAAGATTACATGACAGCAACCAGCAATGTAATCGACCAAGAGAAAATGGCTGTAATCCTGCAAGAAGTGGTAGGGGAACAGCATGGCGACCGTTTCTACCCTGTTATCAGCGGCGTAGCACGCAGCATCAACTACTACCCCATCGGTGACGAAAAAGCTGAGGAAGGAACAGTATCGCTGGCTATGGGACTGGGAAAATACATTGTTGATGGCGGCGTAAGCCTACGCGTATGTCCCCACCATCCCCATCAGGTATTACAGATGAGCGAGATGGAGTTGGCACTGCGTGATACGCAAACCCACTTCCTGGCCCTTAGAACCAAAGAAGAGGAAGGAGACAAGGAGTTTAAGGTGGACGATGGATTCAATCTGGTTAAGGTTGCCGTGCGCGATGCCGAACAAGACGGCACCCTGCAGTGGATATCCTCCACGTTCGACCCATACGACCAATGCATATACGACGGCTACTACGAAGGCAAGAACCGCAAGATTGTCTCCTTTGCCGGAGTGCTGAAACATGATGTATTCCCGCTGCCAGAGCTAATGCAGAAGGTACTGAAGTATGGCCAGGACGAGATGAAACGTCCCGTGGAAATAGAATTTGCCGTGAATCTGCATGCCGACAAGACAGGTGAGTTCTATATGTTGCAGATACGCCCCATGGTGGACAACCGCATGGAGCTGAACGAGGATATTACCAAAATCCCCGACGAGCAGTGCCTGCTACGTTCGCACAATGCCATCGGGCAGGGAATATTTACGGAAATAAAGGATGTAGTGTACGTAAAGACCGATGGATATACCCCCAGCATGAATTACGAGATTGCCGACGAGATAGAGAAGATAAACCGATACTTCCTGCAGCCTGCCTCAAACACACCCGATGGAGCTGCCTCTTATGTCCTTATCGGCCCTGGACGCTGGGGAAGCAGCGACCCATGGTTGGGCATTCCCGTTAAATGGCCCCACATCAGTGCCTCTCAAATCATTGTCGAGGCTGGACTTGACAACTATCAGGTTGACCCCAGCCAAGGTACGCACTTCTTCCAGAACCTGACTTCCCTGGGCGTATGCTATCTTACCATAGATGCCTTTCGGGGTGATGGCATTTACCGTCAGGAGGTACTGAACCAACTGCCTGCCGTACAGGAGACAAAACACGTGCGACACGTCCGTTTCGCCCAGCCGCTGACAATCAAAGTAGATGGTTTCAAGAAAGAAGCGGTAGTAATGAATTAAGTGAAGAGTGAAGAGTGAAGAGTGAAGAATGAAGAGTGAAGAATTTGCTACCGCTGTGTTCGATAACCGATAAACGGAAAACTAGATGATAGATGAGAGATGATAGATGATAGATAGTTTTAAGTTTCAGGTTTCAGGTTTCAAGTTAAAGACTAAGGTCTAAAGTCTAGAGTCTAAAGTCTAATTCTTAATTCTTCTCTCTTAATTTTTAATTAAAAAAGGTAAACAGTAAACCAACTCAAAAACTTATAAACTCATAAACTCAAATTCAATTATGAATTGTGAATTATGAATTAAAACTATGGAGTTCTTCGACATTATAAGCGATTGGCTTTGGACCTACGTGGTGATAACCATGCTTGTGGGTTGTGCCCTATACTTTACTTGGAATCTGCGGGCCGTGCAGTTCACAATGCTGCCAACGATGCTCCGCAACCTGTGTACACCCACCGAATCCACATCTACAGGGAAAAAAGTATCCTCTTTCCAAGCCTTTGCCATCAGTCTTTCTTCAAGAGTTGGCACAGGAAACTTGGCAGGCGTAGCGAGTGCCATTTTCGTAGGCGGACCAGGAGCAGTATTCTGGATGTGGGTGATGGCCCTACTCGGAGCATCAACAGCCTTTATGGAAGCCACCCTTGCCCAGCTCTTTAAGCGCAAAGGCGAGGATAGTTTCTACGGAGGACCAGCCTACTATATGAAATATGGTCTGAAGAAGCCATGGATGGGTATTCTCTTTGCCATCTTCATCATCTACGGTTTCGGATTGGCCAACCAGATTATACAGAGCAACACCTTGTGCGATGCTATCGGTAGCACCTTCAAGATACCTACATCATACGTTGGCATCGGACTGGCTTTGATGACGCTTATCATCATCTTCGGCGGTATCCAACGCATTGCCCATTTCTGTGCTGTGGTTGTACCCGTTATGGCATTAGGGTACATCTTATTGGCACTGTACATACTCATCGTTAATATTACGGAGATTCCCGCCATGCTTAGCCTCATCGTCCGCAGTGCATTCGGATGGGAACAAGCTGCCGGTGGTGCCGTTGGTATGGCCATTATGCAAGGCGTGAAGCGAGGACTATTCAGTAACGAGGCTGGTGAAGGTAGTGCACCTAATGCCGCCGCCACAGCCACTATTCCACATCCCGTCCAGCAAGGATTACTGCAAAGCCTCGGTGTATTCACCGACACGCTTGTTATCTGTACCTGTACCGCTTTCATCATCCTGCTGAGTGGGCTCTACAATGCTGGCGATGACGGTATCATCCTTACCGGTCATGCCATGGAACATCATCTGGGAAGATTTGGCGGTTGGTTCCTGATGTCTGCTATCTTCCTTTTCGCCTATAGCACCATTATCGCCAACTATTTCTATGGCGAGACTAACGTCCGCTATATTACAAAGAAATCATGGGCCATTACAGTGTTCCGCCTACTGAGCGGAGTCGTAATTCTAATGGGCGGTCTAATGACATTGCAACAAGCATGGGGCATTGTTGATTTTGCCATGGCACTGATGACAATTCTCAACCTCATTGCAGTCTGCCTGCTGAGCCGTTATGGCTTCCGACTTTTGCAAGACTATAAGGAACAACGCCGGAAGGGAACACAGGAACCCGTATTCCACAAAAACTTATTCCCTGATGCCGATATTGAAGCGTGGGAGTAAGTGGAATTAGAGATTAGGGATTAGAACAACCAAAATAGCCAGAATAATCAGATATAGAAAGAATGATAACAGAACCCAATAATACAGGAAAAGTATTTCTTATTGCTGGTAGCGAACCTTTGGGAAGCGCTGGCGTACAGGCCGACATCAAGGCCATAACACGATGCGGCGGTTGGGCCGCAGCCGCCCTTACATGTATTGTTGACGAGGATGTGAACCGTATTAAAGGTATTCACCACCTGCCAACAGACCTGATTGTATCACAGGCAGAGTCATTCCTCAGTACAGTAGGAGCCGATTGTATTAAGACTGGTGTGTTACCCAGCGCAGAAATCATAAATGGTGTAGCTGGCGTACTCAGGAAATACAACCAACAGCCTATCCTTATAGACCCTGTCATCGTAAACTTTGCCGGAGAGCAGTTGGTAAGCGACGAAGCCATTCAAGCTTACAAGGACAATCTCTTCCCGTTAGCTACCATCATAACACCCAATATTCACGAAGCGGAATTTCTCTTAGGCCATAAGATGCAGGACATAGAAGCCGACCTTCGATGGCTAAGCCACTGGGGATGCTCGGTTATCGTGAAGAGTGTGGACGAAGGCAAGTATCTGGTGGATTATCTCTACGACCGGACTGCTGGCACCGTTACACCCCACCCCAAAAAGAAACTGGAGCTTACGGATCGTAACGGTACTGGCGACACACTGGCTTCGGCCATCGCCACCAATCTGGCGAAAGGAGAGGATCTGCAGACAGCCGTCGAACGCGCCGAGGCATATATGAACTACTTCTTAGCCGGACCAAGATACTACATCAGTGTAGGCCCGAAACAAGAAGAATAAACAGAATAAATCACCAAAATCTTGTTCAACCAAAAAAAAATTATGAAAATTCACAAACAGATTTTTAAACCAGTCCTGCTTCTGGTTGTCTCGCTGGCCATGATGTCGTTTAAGACAGCCGACGAGCGCGCTGCCGAAGCATTGGCACGCAGAGTGATGGGCGGAAAAGCCAAAGCCGTAGTATTTGAACAGTATGAATCGCCAACCGATTCCTATGAACTGGAACAAAAGGGCAAGAAGGTCCTGATCCGCGGAAACAACGCAAACTCTATGGCAGTTGGCCTGAACCGCTACATCCAGCAGTATTGCCTCGCCAATGTGAGTTGGTACGATTACAACCCCGTGGAGTTACCCAAGGCAATGCCCAAAGTACCAGAAAAGGTATCAGGCAAAGTGGAGGTTCCCGTCAGATTCTTCCTCAACTATTGTACCTTCGGTTACACTATGCCTTGGTGGAAATGGCAGCAATGGGAACGCTTCATTGACTGGATGGCACTGAACGGTGTGAATATGCCATTAGCCATCACCGGACAAGAGGCTGTCTGGCAGAAGGTATGGCGCAAGTACGGAATGACCGACGAGCAGATTCGTGCCTACTTTACAGGACCTGCCCATCTGCCTTGGCAACGTATGATAAATATCGACCGCTGGCAAGGACCACTGCCCCAAAGTTGGATTGACGGACAGGCTGAATTACAGAAGCAAATCCTAAGCCGCGAGCGCGAGCTGAACATGACTCCCGTGCTCCCTGCGTTTGCAGGACACATCCCCGCCGACTTGGAAAAGACAGTCCCGGGCATCAGAACCTCTAAGGTGAACCGTTGGTGTAACTTCGACGAGAAATATCGCTGCACCTACCTGAATCCCTCTGATCCTATCTTTGCCCGCATTCAGAAGGACTTCCTGGAGGAGCAGAACCGCATGTACGGTACCAATCACATCTATGGTGTTGACCTCTTTAACGAGGTATCTCCCCCATCATGGGAACCCGATTCACTGGCTAAGATATCTGCCGGCGTTTATGCTTCCCTGGCAAGCGTTGATCCCGAAGCCATTTGGATGCAGATGGCATGGCTTTTCATCAGTAATCGAAAAGCTTGGACACCTGAGAGGATTAAGGCTTACCTCACAGCCGTTCCCCAAGGTAAGATGATTATGCTCGACTACGAATGCGACTACACCGAGATATGGCGACTCACAGAACATTTCTACGGTCATAAATTCATCTGGTGCTATCTGGGTAACTTCGGTGGCATGACCGAGATTGAAGGTGACTACAAACATAACGCAAAACTAATTGCCGGTACAAAGGCAGAAGGTGGTCCTGAGTTTGTTGGCATCGGTTCCACCCTTGAAGGATTTGGTGTCAATGAACCCGTTTACGAAGCTATGCTTTCCCAGGCATGGAACACGGGCATCGGATTCGATGAGTATATTGATAATATTGCCGACCGCCATCTAGGACGCATAGATCCCACTTATAGAGCATATTGGCACAAAATGGTGGACAACGTATGCACCACACACACCAGCACCGGTGCATCTGGCATTATCAACGCTCACCCCAGTCTGGAAGGCGAGTGGAACTGGACCACAGAACTCCGCAAAGGATACGACATCAAGAATCTGGATGAGGCACTGGCTATCTTAGAGAAGGTCGAGGGTACATCCAACTATCTGAAGTTTGACCTTGCCAATACACGTCGTCAGTCCATCTGTAACAGAGCGCTGGCTGTTAGGAAGCGTTTCGCTGATGCCTATAAAGCTGGTGATAGAACTGAAATGGTTGCAGCATCCGAGGAGTTCCTGGGTATGTGTGACCAACTTGTAGAGGTTCTGAAAACCTGTCCTGAGTTTTCACTCAACGATTGGATTCGTGATGCACGTGCCTGGGGTAAGACTGAGGCCGAGAAAGACTACTTCGAGATGAATGCCCGCACCATCATTACTGTATGGGGCGACACTTATCACCTCTCGGACTATGCAAATCGCGACTGGGACGGACTGGTGGAGACATTCTACAAAGTTCGCTGGAAGATGTTCTTTGATGCAGTTCTGGCTGCATACGATGCTGGAGAGCCCTTTGTCAACCTGAAAGGTCCCCGTGTCCCCAAGGGTAAGACAAAGGAGGAATGCCAGCGTGCTCTAGACCTGGATGCCAAAATCTGGGAGTTTGAGACCAAATGGGCTAAATGGAAATAGGCTGGCGCAAGCCATCCAACGACAGAAAAAAAGAATCTCAAAGATTTGAAAGTAAACTTTCATCTTCGGAGATTCTTTTTTCTTTCGTGATCCCGGAGGGATTCTAACCCTCGACCTTCAGAACCGGAATCTGACGCTCTATACAACTAAGCTACGGGACCATTGCTTAAAAGCAGTGCAAAGATAATACTAATTTAAGGAAAACGAAACTTTTACGTCATTTTTCTATTTCTCTTACTGCAGATACTGCTTAAAGTGCTGCGTTATCTGGCGGAAAAGATGCACACGGGTATTGCCTCCACTGATACCATGGTTGCGGTTGGTGTATGTGAGCTGACGGAAATCCTTATCGGCCTGAACCAGTG